>ERZ1504236.638-NODE-638-length-9434-cov-4.278388_pt1 | contig 9434 bp, 7 predicted proteins | sample MGYA00572400_ERZ1504236 | MGnify/ENA primary metagenome ERZ1504236 (study PRJEB39906, sample SAMEA3182094) | gut metagenome | biome: human; feature: gut; material: Stool; isolation source: human stools | place: Canada | collected 2012-02-21 ... | reverse complement strand
CGGAGATGTGTATAAGAGACAGCCACAATCTTTCCACCCATAAACAGGGGCTGCGTGAGCGTCACGGCGCCGAAAAACACATTGTGGATGTTGTAGGTCATAGCCTCCTTCGGGAGATATGCCACCTGCTCGGGGATATACTCTCCGTTGGGTCCCTTAATGGGTTCGCCGGTCATGGGGTTCTTCACTACGGAAAACTTGTAGCTCTGCGTGCGCAGATCGAAATTCTTCACCGGCAACAGCTGATCGGAGTCGAAAATCGAAATGTCTTTCTGATTGTAGATGTAGCCTCCGGCGAAATCGAGAGCCGGAAAATAGGCGGCACGAGCCTCCTTGCGGGTGTATTCGGCCTTTTTGAGGTTCTCGCGGCGGGTCATGACCTCTTTGTTGTTGCGCAGAGCCAGCCTGCGGCAATCCTCCAGGGAGTAAGTCTGGGCAAGCGAGGGTGTCAGAGCCGCCACGCAGAGGGCAGCGGCCACGCAAAAACGACGCATATTGTTAACGGATAAATAGTTGAACATGATGACAAGGGCAAAGTTACGTAAAGTGACTTTTGCTGCAAACCCGTGATGGCCGAAATGCGAAAAACCGACCAATTTTTGGCTTTAAGGTCGAAAAAACGGTCTTGACACCATTGGAGAAACCGCTCCCGGCATCAGAGGTGTGCACATATAGAAAACAATCTGCCCCCTCATAGAGTTCGCGCCCGCAAATACACACACTGCCTTCTCCACACCATCTCAAATTACGGCGGCTCTCCAGCCGCCAAAATCCTAAATGTGGAGAGGCGGATTTTAGCCGCCTCTCACTGTCAACAAGGTGTTATTTTATTTTCAGAGTGTTGCCGAGATCCTCGATTTCGAATATCTTGGCGCGTTCGGCTCCGCCCGGGGAGTTGGGCTGATGGAGGACAACACAGGGCTGTCCGTCGAACCGTTTGAAAATCATGCCGTGCCCTCCGTTTTTCATGAAGAGAGGCTGCTCCTGCTGGCGCCACGGCCCGAGTACCGACCCTGTTGTCGATTCGGCTATACCTATGGCATAGTTGTTCCCGTTAGTGAAACTCGACCATATCATAAGCAGCTTCCCGGTTTTGGTGCGATAGAGGAAACATCCGTCGGTCACATAGCATGGATTGTTGTTGCGGTCATTGCAGACAGGCCGCGCCCATGGAGCAGCCGAGGCATTGAAAAGCCGCATCGGCACTCCTTTGGGAGCTGAAAGGTCATCTTCGAGAGCCACAATATCCATTGTGCCGTCGCTCATCTGCACCCATTCGTGGCAGAAAATCATGTATGGCTTGCCATTCTCCACCCACAGCGTGCCGTCGAGAGCCATCCAGTCGTAAGGAGTATGTGTTCGGGGCGAGAAAGCCTCGAACGGACCCTCAGGCGAGTCGGCACGGAAAATCTGAGTGCCGCGGAAAAGGAATTTAGCGAAGCCCGGGTCGGCTTTGCGCCATTCCACATCGCTGTTGATCGTGGCGAAAAGATAATATTTGCCATCGAAGCAGTGCACTTCGGGAGCCCAGATGGGGCCTGTGAGCAGATTGTTGTCGGGAATGGTGCACACTTGCACCGGACCCTCCCAGTTTTTGAGGTCCTTACTCTTGTAGACCGCCACGCCGCCACGCTCCCGGCCATTACTGTCGTTGACCGTCGACGTGCAGTACATATAGTACACCCCTTTGTCAGGAACGGGAAGGATAAACGGATCGCGGATGTTGATGTCGCTGATGTCTATTGCGCTCGCTATAAGGCACAAAACGGACAGCAGCGCGGAAAATAAGATTCTTTTCATCTGGTTATGATCAGGAAGGTTAATTTGGTGATTATTGAGTTTTTTGGTTATGAGCAGATTCTGCTATCTGGTTATGGGTCGGGTTATACGCTGTAAAGTTCGTAAAAAAAATTGAAATAGAAAAGTGAAGAAAATTTTGGAGGATGGGAAAAATGTAGTAACTTTGTGGCCGGGTAAGTCCTACACGACCAGCTCCCCCTGAACTCCGCCAGGTCTTGATCGAAGCAACGGTAGGGGGTTGAGCGGTGCGATGTAGATAGCTTACCCTTTTTTTGTGCCCTGTGGGGGATGGGTGTCAGGATTGCGACGAGAGGGTGAGCGACATGGTGGGGCGCACTATGCGCAGGTCCTGAAACATGGGCAGATAGTTGCGGTGCGAGGGGGCAAGCACGTTGAATGTGATTTCGGTGGTGTCGGCTGTGTAGTCGTAGTTGAGGAAATATGTGGAGAGGTGCACGTTGTGACGGTTGAAGACTTCGCGGTAGGGGGTGATGTCGGTCACGATTCCTTTTACAAGCATTTTCACCATGCGGTTTTCCTGGCCGATGTTGGCGCGGCTTTCATAGATCTGGAAAGTGGCCAGGATGAAGAGAATCATCAGTGTGGCTATCACCGATGTGAGATACATGCCCACGCCGACAGCCATGCCGATTGTGGCCGTCATCCAGATGCCGGCGGCGGTGGTGAGGCCGCGCACCGAGCCGCGCATGTGGATCATGGCGCCGGCGCCGAGGAAGCCGATGCCGGTGATCACCTGGGCGGCGATGCGGCCGGGATCGCCGTTTTTCAGGCCGAGATATTCCTGAGGCACGTAGATCGACAGCAGCATGGCCATGCATGACCCCATGGAAATCAGTGCGAAGGTGCGGACGCCCGCAATCTGCCCCTTGCGTTTGCGCTCGAACCCCACGAGGATGCCGAGCACCATGGCGATGAAGAGTTTGAACACGGCGCCCAGGACGTTGACTTCCGGGGCATTGATCTGCTGGTAGATATAAGCGAAGAAATCGTGCATGGCGGTGAAGGCTGTCGTTAAAAAATGGCAAGAGAGTTGCTCAACAATCGCGAAACTGTCTCTGAGATGCAAATATAGCGATTTTAGTGAGCACCGAACATGTCCGGGGGCATTTTTGTTGGCATATAAGACAAAAAAGCGTTAATCGGGGTGGAATTTTAACATTGTTTTTGTAATTTTGCCCCCAAATTGGTGAGGTAGCCCCCGGCGGGGCTACACATTAACTATATAAAAATCTAAGCAGCATGTTGAAGAACCTGGTGATCGTGGAGTCGCCTGCAAAAGCCAAGACAATCGGAAAATATCTCGGACCCGACTTCAAGGTGATGTCGAGCTACGGACATATCCGCGACCTCAAGAAGAAGAATTTCGGCATTAACATCGACAAGGACTTCGAACCCGAATATGAGATACCGGCCGACAAGAAAGCGCTTGTGGCCGACCTTAAAAAGAATGCCAAGGAGGCGCAGACCGTGTGGCTGGCTTCCGATGAGGACCGCGAGGGAGAGGCCATAGCATGGCACCTGTTCGAGGTGCTGAAACTCAAGCCCGAGAACACCCACCGCATTGTGTTCCACGAGATCACCCGCCCGGCCATTGAGAACGCCATAAAGCATCCGCGCGAAATCGACCTGAATCTGGTCGACGCGCAGCAGGCGCGCCGCGTGCTCGACCGCATAGTGGGTTTTGAGCTTTCGCCCGTGCTGTGGAAAAAGATCAAGCCGGCGCTGTCGGCAGGCCGCGTGCAGTCGGTGGCAACCCGTCTGGTCATGGAGCGCGAGAACGAGATCAAGGCGTTCCGCCCCGAAGAATATTTCCGCGTCACGGCCGATTTCACCCTGCCCGGCGGCGAAAAAGTGCCCACCGTGCTCTCGGTGCGCCTGGCCGACATCGAAGCCGCCCGCAAGCTGCTGCAGGGCGCCTCGGCCGACACCTATGAGGTGACCGACGTGGCCGTCCACCCGGTCAGAAAGTCGCCCGCACCCCCCTTCACCACCTCCACGCTGCAACAGGAAGCTGCCCGCCGCCTGGGCTTCACCGTGTCGCAAACCATGATGATAGCGCAGAAGCTCTACGAGGCCGGCCATATCACATATATGCGAACCGACTCGCTCAACCTCAGCCAGCTGGCTGTGGAGGCCATAGGACGCGAAATCACCGCCGACATGGGCGCCGGCTACCTGCATCAGCGCCACTACCACACCTCGTCGAAAGGCGCTCAGGAGGCCCACGAGGCCATCCGTCCCACCTATGTGGACCAGAAAACCATCGACGGCACACCTCAGGAGAAGCGCCTCTATGCGCTGATATGGAAGCGCGCCGTGGCATCGCAGATGGCCGACGCCGAGATGGAGAAAACCACAGTGGAGATCACCGCCCGCCGCAGCGGCGCCCGTTTCACCGTCAGCGGCGAAACAGTGCGTTTCGACGGCTTCCTGAAAGTGTATATGGAGGGTGCCGACGACGCCTCCCAGACCGACGACACCGACCGTCAGGGCATTCTCCCCGCCATGAACAAGGGGATGGCGCTGACGCTCGACACCATGACCGCCCTGCAGCGCTACACCCAGCAGCCGCCCCGCTATACCGAGGGTTCGCTCGTCAAGAAGATGGAGGAATTGGGCATCGGCCGTCCGTCGACCTACGCCCCCACCGTCTCCACCATCCAGCAGCGCGGCTACGTGGAGAAAGGGGAGAAGGAGGGCACATCCCGCGATTTCGCCGTGCTCACTCTCGCCGGAGGCAAAATCACCGAGAGCCACCGCACCGAGACCGTAGGGTCGGAGAAGGGCAAACTGGTGCCCACCGACGTCGGCGAGGTGGTCAACGAGTTCCTCACCGAATATTTCCCCGATATCCTCGACTACAACTTCACCGCGCAGGTGGAGGAGAAATTTGACTCCATAGCCGAGGGCCGGCTCCCCTGGCACAACGAGATAAAGAATTTTTACGAAGGGTTCCACCCCGAGGTCGACAGCGCCATGAACATGCGCCTGGAGCACAAGGTGGGCGAGCGCGTGCTCGGCACCGACCCCGCCACAGGCCGCCCCGTGTCGGTGAAAATCGGCCGCTTCGGCCCCATGATACAGCTCGGCGATGGCGATGGCGACGAGAAACCGCAGTTTGCATCGCTGCTCAAGGGGCAGAGCGTGAGCACCATCACCCTTGAGGAGGCGCTCCGCCTGTTCGACTTCCCCCGCAACCTCGGCGAGTATGAGGGTAAGCCTGTCACCGTGGCCATCGGCCGCTTCGGCCCCTACGTGAAATATGACGGCAAATTCGTGTCGATACCCGCCGGCATGTCGCCCGCCCATCTCACCCAGGAGGAGGCCGTGGAACTCATCGAGGCCAAGCGCCGCGAGGAGGCCAACCGTCTGATCAAGAGCTTCCCCGAGGACCCTTCGGTGCAGATTCTCAATGGCCGCTACGGAGTGTATATCGCCTGCGACAAGACCAACTACAAGATACCCAAGACGGTGACCGACCCTGCGGCCCTCACCCTCGAGGAGGTGCGCGCCATCATGGCCTCGCAGGAGGCCCGCCCGCGCCGTCCCGCCCGTCGCACCACCCGCAAGTGATCCACATCCGTAAGTATTCTCTCTCCCGCAAATATTCTCTCTCCCCCTTGTAAGCAATGATCAACCTCACCCCACTGTGCAAACCCCTGATGCATGCCATCTACGCCCGCGAGCAACGGCTCCGCGGCGACGTGGAGGGTTCGCAGCGCGCCACCCTGAGGCGACTGCTGCGGCAGGGCGCACGCACCGCCTGGGGACGCGCCCGCGGCATCGACGGCAGCGAGAGCTATGCCGCTTTCGCCGCGCGGGTGCCCGCCGCCGGTTACGAGGCCTTCCGCCCCGAAGTGGAGCGCATGCTCCGCGGCGAGCGCGACGTGCTGTGGCCTGGCCGCTGCGACCGCTACGCCCAGTCGTCGGGCACATCCGGAGGTAAAAGCAAATATATACCGCTGACGCCACAGTCGCTGCAGGGATGCCACTATGCCGGCGCGGCCTACGCGTTCGCGTCGTATCTGCACCACCACCCCGACAGCCGCGTTTTCGGCGGCTGCAACTTCATTCTCGGCGGCAGCTATGCCAACGAAATCGCCGGGCTGCGCCCCGGAGTGAAGGTCGGCGATCTGTCGGCCTCGCTCATCGACCGCATCAACCCTCTTGTCAACATCTTCCGCATCCCCTCGAAGCAGGTGGCCCTCATGGAGGATTGGCGACAGAAACTGCCGCGGCTGGTCGAGGCGTCGCTCCGGGCCGATGTGCGCTCCATCTCCGGAGTGCCGTCGTGGTTCCTGACAGTGCTGCGCGAGGTGCTGAAAGCCTCGGGCGCCGGCAACATCCACGACGTGTGGCCCAACCTCGAGGTGTTTTTCCATGGCGGCATAGCCTTCGGGCCTTACCGCCGGCAGTATGCCCGCATCACCGACGCCGGACGCATGCGCTATTGGGAAAACTACAACGCCTCCGAAGGGTTCTTCGCCGTGCAGGATCAGCCCGGAGCCGCCCCTATGGGTCTGCTGATGGGCAACGAAGTGTTCTATGAGTTCGCCGACCCCGCCGACAGCTCATCCGCCCCGGTGCCCGCCTGGGAGACCGTCGCGGGAGAGGTCTACGAGCTTGTGATCACATCATCCAACGGCCTGTGGCGCTACCGCCTCGGCGACACCGTGAGAATCGAATCCACGGCGCCCCTGACGGTGACCGTCGCCGGGCGCACCCGCAGCTTCATCAACGCATTCGGCGAGGAGCTGATGGTGCACAATGCCGAGGCGGCCATGAGCGCCGTCCAGAAGATCACCGGCGCCGAGGTGGCCGACTACACTGCCGCCCCCGTCTACGCCGGCGACGGCACCCGCGGCCGCCATCAGTGGCTCGTGGAGTTCACACGCCGGCCCCGCGGCGGCGTGGAGGAGTTTGCCCGCGTGCTCGATGCCGAGCTGCAGTGCGTCAACTCCGACTACCAGGCCAAGCGCTCGGGCGGCATCTTCCTCGACCCTCCCGAGGTCATCGAGGCCCGCCGAGGTCTTTTCGACCGCTGGCTGGCTTCCACCGGCAAGCTCGGAGGGCAGCGCAAGGTGCCCCGCCTGTGCAACGACCGCCGCGTCATCGACGCCATGCTTCCCATGAACGATAAAGATTCCTGAATACTAACCAATTATATATCATAGTAACCATGAGATTCAAAGTGATCATCTCGGCCCTGCTTGCCCTTGCGGTGACAGCCGTGGCAGGCGCCGAACCTAAGAAAGAGAAAAAAAGCCACTGCGAAAAGCCCGGCACCGAATGCCGCGGCCCCAAGGCTCCCCGCTATATCTTCTATTTCATCGGCGACGGAATGGGTCTGCCGCATGTGATCAACACCACATGGTACAAGGCCCAGTGTCTCGGACAGGACACCTCGCTGGTGATGACCTCCATGCCCGTGTTCTCCATGGCCAAAACCTATTCGGCCAGCTCGCCCGTCACCGACTCGGCGGCCGCCGGCACGGCGCTCTCCACCGGCGTCAAGACCCGCAACGGCATGCTGGGCATGAACCCCGACACCACCGCCGTGACGTCAATCGCCAAAGTGCTCTTTGACCGCGGCTGGGGCGTGGGCGTGCTCACGTCGGTTGACCTCGACGACGCCACTCCCGGAGCTTTCTATGCCCATGTCGACAACCGCAGCAAGCGCTACGAAATCACCCGTCAGCTGGCCGAATCGGGCTATCAGTTCGCTGCCGGACAGCGTCTGGGCGGACTTGACGGCAAGGATGGCAAGCTCAACGACAATGTGGACTACATGGCCGCCAGCGGGGTGAAACTCGCCTTTGGCAAGGAGGGGCTGCAGGAGCAGGCCGACCGCCTCGTGGTGGTGAACAAGGATAACGCCCAGGGCTACTACGTGGTCGACTCGCTCCCCGACGTGCTCACCCTGCCCGAGATGACCCGCGCCTGCATCCGTCAGCTCGAGCGCACCTCGCCCGACCGTTGGTTCATGATGGTGGAGGGTGGCAAAATCGACCATGCCGCCCACAACAACGAGGGTGGCACCGTGATCCGCGAGGTGCTCGCTTTCGACGAGTGCATCGGCATTGCCCGCGACTGGATGCTCGCCCACCCCGACGAGACCCTCATAGTCATCACCGCCGACCATGAGACCGGCGGCATGAGCGTGGGTAACACCACCTCCAGCTACAATGTCTTCCCCGAAAAGACTGCCGGCCAGCGCATGTCGAAAGATGCCTTCAACGACGAAATCAAGGCCATGCTGCGTTCGCGCCGCATCTATGGCTGGGACGATATGGAGCAGATACTGCGCGACCGTCTCGGCTGGTGGAGCAGTTTCACACCCACCGACGAGGAGGTGGCTCAGGTCCGCAAGGATTTCGAGGAAATGATGGCAGGGCGCAATCAGGGTGACCAGGTGACCCTCTACGGCCAGTACACCCCCCTGACCAAGACCGTGTTCGACATCATGAATAATGAGTCGGGTCTCGGTTTCGTCACCACCAAGCACACCGGTTCGCCCGTGCCTGTGTTTGCCGCCGGCGTCGGAGCCTCGCGCTTCTCCAATATGAACAACAATATCGACCTGCCCCGCAAGATCCTCTCCATAGCCATCGGGTGCAAGGCCGCCTCCGAATCCCTCTCACCCCGATAATTCCAATCTCCTCCGTCTATGTCCGACACTCCCGCCAACACCCCTGCCCCGCAGCCCGAAGAGAAATGGACCGAAGTGGAGCACCTCCCCGAATGGGACGAGGAGTTCTACCACGTCTACACCGCCCGAAAATTCGGCAAATGGGTGATGCTTAAGACCCTCCGGCCCGAATACCGCGACGACCCGAAGTATCGGGCCATGCTCGGGCAGGAGTTTGACGTGCGCTACAACCTCTGTCATCCCAACATAGTGATGATCAACGACCTGGAGGATGTGCCCGGTGTCGGACGCTCCATCATCACCGACGATGTCTATGGCGATTCGCTTGCCCGCCTGATCGAAAAGGGTGAGGTCAGCGATCTTATCCTCGACAAGATCATCCGTCAGCTCCCCGAGGCCATCGCCTACATCCAGGAGAACCACATCGTGCACCACCCCATCCGCCCCGAGACCATCATCTTCACCGAGAATGTGCGCAATCTCAAGCTAATCGACGTGGGTTTCGAGCAGCGCGAGCATCTCACCGGCACCGACGTCAGCGACGACATCCGCAACTACGGCAAGGTGCTGCAGGCCACGCTCGACGCCGCGGACAACCGCGATCCCCATCTGCGGCGCGTGGTGCAGCGGTGTCTCACCGACAACCCCCGCCGGCGCTATCACGATGTGCAGGAGCTTAAGGTCGACCTCGGCGGCAGTGTGCCCCGCCGGCGCTATCTGTTGATTATCATGGCTCTGCTGGTGCTCTGCATCTTCCTGGCATGGCTCACCTACCGTCAGCCGGCGCTATAACGCAGCCGGCTATCCAATAATGTAAAATCCTTGACACGATGAGTGTAGAAATACGTCAGATTCCCCCCGTCCGCTCCGAGCTGCGCAAGTTCGTGCAGTTTGGCAACGACCTCTACGAGGGCAACCCCTACTACTGTCTCTTATACACATCTGACGCTGCCGACGAATAGAG
>ERZ1504236.592-NODE-592-length-9845-cov-4.350358_pt1 | contig 9845 bp, 4 predicted proteins | sample MGYA00572400_ERZ1504236 | MGnify/ENA primary metagenome ERZ1504236 (study PRJEB39906, sample SAMEA3182094) | gut metagenome | biome: human; feature: gut; material: Stool; isolation source: human stools | place: Canada | collected 2012-02-21 ... | reverse complement strand
CGTGGGCTCGGAGATGTGTATAAGAGACAGCTGCTGACGTACGCACAAGTCCCCGAAGGTTATCCGGCAAACTATGCCAAAGCTCCTCGCTTCAAGGCCTTGATTTATTACACGCAACATGCGGAAGAAGCACACGTACAATTTGCAGAACAAGCAACCACTTTCTTCAAGAAGCTCAATTACGGTGACGGCTTTGTTCTGGATATTACTACCGATTTTTCAAAATACCCATACGAGAAACTGAAAGAATACAATGTCATTATCATGCTTAACACATCCCCCAACACCAAGGCCGAACGCGATGCTTTTGAGCAATACATGGAAAACGGAGGCGGTTGGGTAGGTTTCCACGCAGCTGCCTACAACGACAAAAACACGCATTGGCCCTGGTTCGTTAAGTTTCTTGGTGGTGGGGTGTTCTATTGCAACAACTGGCCTCCCCAGCCGGTATTGGTCGAAGTCGACAACGAAGAACATCCCGTTACCAAGAATCTGCCTGCATCATTCGTGGCTCCCGCCAGCGAATGGTACCAATGGACTCCCAGCCCCCGCCAGAACAAGGACGTAGAGGTACTCTTGTCCCTATCTCCCAAGAACTATCCACTGGGTATCAAGGATGTAGTGAATTTTGGCGACTTCCCCATCGTATGGTCCAACAAGAATTACAGAATGATTTACCTAAATATGGGACATGGTGACGAAGAGTTTATCGACGGTACACAGAACCTGCTATTGGTTAATGCTTTCCGCTGGGTAGTGAGCAAAGACAAGAACGGTGACCCGTTCCTCAAATGAAACAACTCCCATAACAGTAATCAAAAGAATAAAATAGGATAGTATTCTTCAAATCTTCTCCAAAATACAACACTTTTATGCCGAAACAGATACTTTTCGAAGGAAAAGGTATCTGTTTCGGTTGTTTCATATAGATACCCTTGCTGGTCCCGACAAGTTGGAATGATAGTTTCCTATAGTCGAAACCAAGAGTTTTAACCTTTGAAACGAATGGTTTTATCGAAAGAAACTTTTGGTTTTGCTTGTTGAAACCAATAGTCTTACTTGTCGAAACTTTTCGTATTTAGTCTTGAAACTAAAAGTTTCATGCTGAGAACTAAGATTATAACTATTTCAACGACCCACGAAACAAGTATGCATACCATCTTTTACAAAAATTGGAAAGCGTGATGGATGGTTGTAATGTTTTTTATCTATCACAGGTATCCATCACATTTTAATTAACTTATAATCAAAAGAATAATCTCTTCGCGTGACAGCATGACAGATGTTTTGCCGAAATAAACTTTAGTGAGAGATACCGCCACTGCCTACACATAAAAATCCCCAGTATTTCAAAAGGAAATACCGGGGACTCTTCAGAAAGAAAACCAATCTAAACTTATAACCAGCCAGGGTTCTGTGTCAAGCCACCTTTAGCTCTATCCATTTCCGACTGGTCAATCGGGAAGTACCTAAACTTCTCCGTCCAACCTTTGTTACCTAAAATCTCTGTTCCTTTATCGAAACGCAGAATGTCAAACCAACGCTGCATTTCATCCATAAACTCATACCCACGTTCTTCAAAAAGAATATCCAACAACTCCTGCTTGCTCTTTCCCGCCAAGTTGATACGATGCTCTTTGTCTTTGAAAGCGCGGTCTCTGACCTGGTCGAACCAACCTTGCGCATCAGCACTGGCAGTTCCGTTGATACGTACATCAAGCTCCACAGCCAGCAGCAAAACATCGGCATAACGGTAAATACGCCAAGAGTTATAATAGTTATCCGTAGGATTCACCGTAGACGTCGTCTCCTTTCTCGGATGAATCTTATAGTGCCCCAGACCCTCGTAATTTTCCTGCTGGTCACTGACTTGGAAAGCACTTCCTGCCGGTAGTTCACCTTTGGCCACCATTTCTGCCACTTTTTTAGCCTCGTCCGCATAGACAATGACTGTTCCCTCACGGCGCGTATCACCTTCCTTAAACATGTTGTAAACAGTACTCGGCATGGTATTCTGCCCATAACCTTCGCCCAAGCCGCCCTGCTCGGCACTTCTCGGGTCAACAATGTTACGACCGCCCAAAGAACGTGCAAGCCCAAACCCTTCACCGGAGTTATTGCCGGCATAACATACCTCAAAGATAGATTCCGCACACCATTCTCCGTCTTTCACCCATAAGTTTTGATAATCAGGGTTCAACCGGTATCTTCCACTGGTGATTATTTCTTTCATGTCATTCAATGCCACCTGATATTTAGTCTCATCACGATGGAACAAAATAATTTTGGCACGAAGCAGCTTGGCAGCATCCCGGCAAACGCGTCCCTGCTGTGTAGCACTGCGCTGGGGCAGATACTTAGTCACTTCGTCATCCAAGTCACCCATCATAAACTCATAAATTTCTTCACGGGTTCCTTTGGCAACGCTATACATTTCACTGGCTGCCAGATAATGTTTGATAAGCGGGAATTGCTCATACCCCATAAACAGATGGTAATAGAAAATGGCACGGTAAAAGCGCGCTTCGGCAGAAATGGAATTGACAAAGTCTGCACTGAGGTTGCATCCGGCCAATTTGTCAATCAACAGATTGGCAGCAATGACTCCATTGAACAAGCCAAAATCCCACTCATTCCACCAAGAACCATATCCCCATGCACCGAAACAAGAAGTCGCGTCATAGGTAAAAGTATCCCATTTCGTCTTGTAAGACCCCTCACCGATACCACCGCCGGTTTCGGACTCATCACCCAGCAAAGAAGAGTAAGACCAAACCTCCGGCATACGGGTCTGCATTTCATTCATCACGGCATACAAGCCCTTCATCATATCGTCTTCCGTCTTATAGAATTCGGTTTCCGACACCTGAGTTCTCGGATTCACTTCCAGAAAATCTGAACAAGCTGTGGTCGACAAAGCCATCGCACCCAAAGCCAATACCTTTAATATCTTATTCATTGTATCTAATTTTTAGGTTAATCAAAATGTAATATTCGCACCGATAGTATAAGTACGTGCTTGCGGATATGTTCCCCCGTCAAATCCATCACGTGTTCCCACTTCAGGATCATAACCGCTGTAGTTGGTAATTGTAAACAGATTTTCGCCCTGCACAAAGAAACGCAGCCCCTTGACGCCGACACGCTGCAACATCTGTCCGGGCAGACTATAGCCAATCTGCAACACTTTCAAACGCATATACGAACCATCTTCCACAAAAAAGTTTGAAACCTGATAGTTATTGTTGTCACCATCTATCACACGTGGTACCCAATTGGAAGTTCCTTCACCGTGCCAACGGTTCAACCAGGATTTGTCGTAGTTACCAAAAGTCACGTTGGAACGTCTGTACAGTTTATAAATATCGTTTCCGATACTTCCTTGAAAGAATGCACTGAAATCCAGCCCCTTCCAATCGGCAGAGAGCGTAAATCCATATGTCCAGTCGGGATTCGGGTTACCTATCATAGTACGGTCATCGCCATTAAGACCATTTTTACCGTCCAAATCTTTAAAACGGATATCTCCGGGCTTGGCATTCGGTTGTATCAACTGAGTCTTTCCGTTAGAATCTACGTAGGTATAGCTATCTATCTCCTGCTGATTCTGGAAAATACCATCATGCAAGTAACCGTAGAAGAAGCCGTACGGACGCCCGTTCTCTCTCCAACTGACCTGGCCGCCCATACCACCGCCGATATTATTGAGACCGACACGGTCGGGGCCCTGGTCTGTTACGGTATTCTTCACATAAGAAGCATTTCCATTGATACCCAGATTCACTTCACCCACCTTAAAGCGATAGGACGCTTCGAACTCGATACCTTCGTTCTTCACTGTACCCGAATTGACCGTCATACTGCCATAACTGGTATAAAGAGGAATCGGCATGGAAAGCAGCATGTCCTTCGTCTTCTTCACGAAATAGTCGGCAGAGAATGTCAATGCACTGTTGAAGAAACGCAAGTCAATACCCAAGTCGGTCTGTTCGGAGGTCTCCCATTTCAAATCGGCATTGGCATAGCCACTGGGCAGCATGCCCGTATATACCTTTCCATTTATGACTGCATTCTTACCCTGACTCATCATACTTGTATAGGCAAAGGAGCCAATACGTTCGTTACCATTCTGTCCCCAGCTTAGACGTATCTTGGCAAAATCCAACCAGGAAGGTCTGTTCTCCATGAACTTCTCACGAGTCAACACCCAACCCAAAGAAACCGAAGGGAATGTAGCATATTGGTGCTCGCGACTGAAGTTTGACGAACCGTCCCGTCTCACTACCGCTTCGAACAAATACTTTTCATCATAATTATAATTGATACGTCCGAATATGGATGCAATGCGGTGATCTTCCGCCCCACCCCATACTTTGGACTGTTCTTCGGGCGCTGTGGCCGTGTCTATATATCCCTTGTCTATATCCACCACCAGCAGATTATAATCTTCCGCTTCCAAATTGGAGTAATGGTAGGAAGACATACTTGTACCGAACAGTGCACCTATATTATGACGGCCGAAAGACTTTGTATACGACAGTACATTTTCCCACTGCCAATAGGAAGACTCCCTTTTCTTATCCTCTACCTTGGAAGTGGCATTCTTACTGGTAGCATTTAGCTCGTAGACCGGAGTTACATTCTTAATGGAATTGAACACCCATTCCGCACCATAGGTAGTCTTGAACTTCAAGCCTGGCAACAAGTCGACATCAAGGTTAAAGTTCGCACCGAAATTCTGAGGCATAGTCCTCTGGTTATGACTGACCTGCATGGCTGCCAGCGGATTGGTTATTTCACGCATCTCGATGATATTGTATGCCAGGCCGTTGGGAGCAATGACATGATTTGGATAAGTTACGGCATATTGCTCCAGTATAGCAGGGTCAGTCTGATAAACCGGCTCGGTAGGAGGCAACATATTCATGGAAGTAATCAAGCCTGCTGCTTCACTATTGCCAATAGTATTACCAGTCTGGATTGACTTGGAATAGCTTGCAATTGCACCAAAACTAATCTTATTCAACCAATTTCGTGATTTCGTGTCCAGTAATACATTATTGTAATTCAAGCGTACATTGTAGCGTTCATAATCAGCATGTCCTTTAGCATAAATACCTTCTTGCTTTACATAACCGAAAGAAGCATAATAGGTAGAGTTGTCCGTACCGCCACTCAACGAAACCTTGTGGTTCATAATAGGAGCATTCTTGTTCTGCAGTTCCTTTTGCCAGTCGGTATTGACGCTGGAAACAGTCGGGAAATAAGGGTCCTTACCTGCATTGGCAGCCATTTCATTCATCAACATCTGATAATCCGCACTACCCAGCAAATCCACCTTCTTGGAAGGATTCTGAATACCATACGTAAATTCATAGTTCAAAGTAGCCTTTCCTTTAGTACCCTTCTTCGTAGTTATCAGCACAACACCGTTAGCACCACGGGCTCCGTAAATAGCGGCAGAAGCTGCGTCTTTCAGCACTTCAATAGACTCAATATCAGAAGGATTCAAATGACTGATACCACTTTCAGACGGCATGCCGTCTACTATATAAAGCGGATCGGAGTTGTTGACCGTACCGGTACCCCGAATACGAATCTTTGATTCCGCACCGGGCTGACCTGAATTAGAGATAATCTGTACACCGGAAACTTTACCTTTCAAGGCATTCTGAATATTTGTAGGATTACCTTTATCCAACTCTTCACTGGTAACACGGCTCACAGCAGACGAAAGTACACTCTTCTTTTGTACACCATAGCCTACTACAACTACCTCGTCCAGCAACTCAGAAGAATCAGTAAAACGGACTTTCAGATTTGTATCTGCAGCAGTCAGTTTATACTCAATAGGCTCATAACCGATAAAAGTGAAGACCAACACATCACCCACAGAAGCTTTCAGGCTGAAATTCCCATCAATGTCCGTCACAGTACCCACAGCCGGATTACTTTTCATACTGACATTAGCACCCGGAACCGTTTCTCCGGAAGGGTCATAAACGACACCCTGCACATTAATTTGTTGTGCGAAGAGCTGCAAAGTGCAATTGAGAATGCAAAGCAGCAAAAGGACTCTTTTTCTTTTCATGATAATAGTATTAGTTTATAAAATAGGAAGTTATTCATATTGTATTGATACAAATTCCAATACTTCGATAAGCGAAATTACGTACTAAACAAGAAATGGAAGTTGAATATTTCTCATAAGGAGTTCATTTACTAACACATCCATAAAAAACGTTTTATTTTAAACTTAAAGTGATAAAGTTTAAACCCATAAAAAAACGGATACGTTTCTGTACGTACCCGTTTTCTTCCAAATCCATTGATTATAAAGAAGATTACCTTTCTAAAGTCCAGTTAATGGCATTTCTGAACATGGTCGTAAACCCTTCCGTTTCGTACAATTTGCTGCTATGCCCTATCTGGAAATAAACATTGCGTGCCTTTTTGCTTTCATTGACCCAAACCACCGGATGATCGCCCATCTTGATGTCCGATGCAGGCGTGTAGCTCGATTCGTCTACATTGGCCAGTACATGTACATTGGGGCGCGGGCTCTTGTCATAAGTATACCACTCGTCATCGGGCACCACGAAAGAGGCCGGAACATCCTTCATTACCGGATGCTGTTTATCTTCCACAATCAGCGTACCGTTGGCCAGCGGAGCTATGTAGTTCTTGAAACGTACACCACCCATGAAATCAGAGAACCATTGCCACATGGGATAACCGTCAAACTCGCCCAGCAAAGTAGCATGATGGAAACCGATCCAGCCGCCACGGCCTTCTTCTATATACTTGACGAACGCATCTTCCGCTTCCTTCGGCCAAGTATAAGGCGGGAAATCCAATTGAATAACCAGGCTGAACTGCGACAAGTAAGCCTCCGTTATGTTCCTGGCATTGTTTATCTCGGTAATACTGAAATTCCCCTTTGCACCTTCGGCCGCTAACCACCTCAAACCGGCATCCGTAAATCCTCCGTGCTGTCCGCCACGTTCCGTCAACACCAGTACCTTCGCCTTGTGCGGCTTGCCCAATAGGTTTTCTGCTACCGTACGGCGCAAATCACCCTGCTCATTGTCTCCGCTATAATCCCAATACATGCCTCCCAGCAAATCTTTATCCAGAATATACTGACACTTGATGGCAAGTGAACGGGGATTCTCAAAACCAAATACCAACGTATCATTCTTATCGGCCAGATAAGGCACTTGAGCCACCTCATCCCACTTTTCAGTATATTGGGTATCCGTATTCCCTACCTTATTATAGTCTTGGAAGCTGGGATAACCGTCACCTCCACGACCATAGAAGGGCATACCCATCACCAGCTTGGAAGGCGGTACGCCCGCTTTCAAGTGTGCAGTAACGGCACCGTCCGAAGTAATGTCACCGCTATGTCCTGACGGATAAAGCGCCGAATGGTGCTTGGGAGCAGAAGCCATGTCATAAGCCATGATATTCACAAAATCGACGGAAGGCAAGATAGCCTTGAAGTCAATGTAACGGGCAGAAGCTACGGTGGCAAGTGTCAGTTCCTTTTCATTGCCGATGGCAGCTCTGATATCCTGCATCAGAAGTGTAAAATTCTCCGTATCGTCCGGTGACGAGGATATATTTGCCATAGAGCTGGTGGGATATTCCCAATCGATGTCAATGCCATCCAAAGCGAACTCCTTCACCACACGGTCACAGTCCGCGGCAAAAGCACGGCGATATTCATCATTGGCAGCCATCTCACTGAAACGTCCGCTTCCCCAGCCGCCGATGGAAAGCAGCACTTTCAGCTCCGGCTTCTGTTTCCTCAAATCAACAATCTGTCTCAAACGTTCCTCATTATCAATCTTGACACCGTTAAAGCTCTCGTTTACATGACCGAACGCATAGTTGATATGCGTCATGTACTGCGGGTCGGGCATCACCTCACTCCACGAAGTGACATAAGCAACCACAACCTTTGATTCGCGGGAAGCCGCAATGGCCTCTTCTCCCGACTTAACGCTACCGCATGAAACCAATACGCCCAAAGCAGCAGCCATCATCATTTTAATTTTTTTCATAAGTACTATCTTTAATTACAAATTATCGCAGGTCTGACGGACCCGTGAACCTATCAATGCATAATACAGCATAAACGTTTCTCCAAAAAGAACGATGAACCATGACCATCTCCAGCCTCCAAGAACATCGGCAAGCACTCCTTGCACCAAGGGCAATATGGCACCGCCCACCACTCCGATCATGAACACACCCGAAGCCACCGAAGTGTATTTTCCCAAATGGGCAACGGACAAAGTAAAGATAGCTCCCCACATGATGGAATGGAACAGACCTACTGCCGTGAGCAGCCACGGATTATTCAGAAGAATGGCCAGTAGGGCGAGTAGTCCTGCCGATACCGTAGTAACCGTCAACTGCACGCGGGGAGAAATCCTGCTCAGGCTGCTCCCCACCAGGCGGCCCACAAGCATACCACCCCAATAGAGCGTAGCCATCAGTGCCGGAGAAGCATAATCCATCTCGATGGCATACAGATTGATATTGGCCCCGATACAGACTTCCACTCCTACATAAAAGAAGATAGCCACCACGCCCAATGTCAGATGACGGAAGGACCATACACTTTTTTCCAGCTTTTCTCCCTTCTCTACCCTGGTTCCTTGGATATCGGGCAAAGACAATTTCATCAACAACAATACAATCAAAGAAATAACAGCCATCAATGCCAGGAACGGAACCATCAGCTGGTCAATCTGAATGTCCTCCATAGACAGACCGCCGAACACGACACCGGTCACGAAATAAGGAGCAAGCGTAGTTCCCACAGAATTGGCGGAACCACCTATAGCCAAACGCTGAATGGACTGGGTACCCTTGACATGGCAAGCCGTCAGATAAGGATTTATAACCACTTGCAGAATGGTGGCCGAAGCCCCTACCACGAAAGAACCCAGTAAGAAAATCAAGAACCCTCCAGGGATAACATTATTTCCTGCATGCCAATTCGCTTCAGGAAAGTGTACTGTGAAATAGGAAGAGGCAAAGAACAAACCAAGCCCCACAATCATCACCAGCAATCCACGCATCAATGTTCCTTTATATCCGTATTTGCTAATCCACGACGAGCCTACCCCTCCACAAACCGGATAAGCAAGGAACCAGGAGAAAGTAATCAAAGTAGCAAAAGTATTTTTCAACCCGCCCACTTCCGAAAGAAAAGTTTCTTTCAGAGGACCCTGAAACTGAGTATTGGCAGTCGTAAGGAAACCTACAATAAAGAACAAGAACACCATCGTGATGAATGGCCCCATATAGTTTATTTGTTTTTCTTGTTGTGTCATAGTATTTTGATTATTAATTCAAATAATTAGTTATCAGCCGCCTGCAAGGCGACTTAGCAGTTAAGCATGCTTGCCGCCGCCTCATCCAGCAGAAATTCACAGTTGGGATGAAGCTGAAGGATGGAAGCAGGAACATCTGTTGTCACAGGCCCTTCAAGCATCCGCTTGACAATATCCGCTTTATTAGTCCCTTTGGCAACCAGTACAATCCGGCGTGCCTGCATAATGTTCTTTATTCCCAAAGTAGCCCCTCCCAACTCTTTATCGGGAGGAGTACCCGTTTCTCTACGGATGCGTTCTTCCAGTTCCACATTCATCCGGGTCACCCATGCTTCACCGCCAAAGGGAGATTCCGGCTGGTTGAATCCCAGGTGTCCGTTCTCACCCAACCCTAAAATCAGCAAATCAATACCGCCACGGTTCGCAATTTCCTGCTGGAAATCCCTGCATGACTGTTCAAAATCGCCAGAAATGGTAGGCAGCATCAAAAAATTC
>ERZ1504236.568-NODE-568-length-10036-cov-5.092576_pt1 | contig 10036 bp, 9 predicted proteins | sample MGYA00572400_ERZ1504236 | MGnify/ENA primary metagenome ERZ1504236 (study PRJEB39906, sample SAMEA3182094) | gut metagenome | biome: human; feature: gut; material: Stool; isolation source: human stools | place: Canada | collected 2012-02-21 ... | reverse complement strand
CTCTCTATTCGTCGGCAGCGTCAGATGTGTATAAGAGACAGGGGTATGTCGATGCCACTTTCGATGATGGTAGTGGCAAGCAGCACATCGTAATCGTAATTGACGAAATCAAAGATTATCTTCTCCAGTTCGGCAGGCTCCATCTGTCCGTGTCCGATACAGACACGGCAGTCGGGAATGTGCCGCTCTATCATGGCCTTCAACTCAAACAGATTGGAAATACGGTTATTCACGAAGAATACCTGCCCGTTACGGCTCATCTCAAAATTGACGGCGTCGGCAATGATTTCCTCGTTGAAGGTGTGCACTTCCGTCTGGATGGGATAGCGGTTAGGCGGCGGTGTCTGGATGACGCTCAAGTCGCGCGCACCCATCAGCGAAAACTGCAAGGTACGGGGAATGGGTGTAGCCGTCATGGTCAGCGTATCCACATTCACCTTCAATTGGCGGAGTTTTTCCTTGACGGAGACGCCGAACTTCTGCTCCTCATCAATAATCAACAAACCAAGGTCTTTGAACTTAACGTCTTTTCCCAGGATACGGTGGGTACCGATAAGAATATTCACTTCCCCTTCGGCAAGCCCTTTCACTACAGCCTTTGCCTGAACAGCGGTGCGGGCACGACTCAGATACTCCACCCGGCAAGGCAAGCCTTTCAAGCGCTCCTTGAAGGTCTGGAAATGCTGATAGGCAAGTACGGTAGTGGGCACCAGTACAGCCACCTGCTTATTGTCCGCCACAGCCTTGAAAGCGGCACGAACAGCCACCTCCGTCTTGCCGAAGCCCACGTCACCGCACACCAGGCGGTCCATCGGACGGGCACTCTCCATGTCGGCCTTCACGTCGGAAGTAGCCTTGCTTTGGTCGGGGGTATCCTCATAGATGAAGGAGGCTTCCAACTCCCGTTGCAGGAAGCTGTCGGAACTGTATTGGAACCCCTTCTCCTCGCGGCGTTGCGAGTAGAGTTTTATCAAGTCGCGGGCAATATCCTTTATCTTCGTCTTGGTGCGGTCTTTCAGCTTCTCCCAGGCTCCGGTGCCAAGCTTGTTGAGGCGGGGCGCTTCACCCTCCTTTCCCTTGTACTTGGAAACCTTGTGCAGAGAGTGGATGGAGACAAACACCACATCTTCGTTCTGATAGACAATCTTCATCACCTCCTGCGTGGTGTCACCGTTGGGGATACGTACCAGTCCGGCAAAACGCCCCACACCATGGTCGGTATGCACCACATAGTCACCGGGGGTGAATTGGTTCAGCTCCTTCAGGCTCAAGGCCACCTTGCCGCTGCGTGCCTTGTCGCTCTTCAAGTTATACTTGTGAAAGCGGTCGAACAGCTGATGGTCGGTAAAGACGCAGATACGCAAAGTGTCGTCGGCAAAGCCTTCGTGCAGTGTCCGTTCCACGGCGGTAAAGGATATGTTGTCTCCACGGTCCTCAAAGATGGCACGGATGCGGTCGGTCTGTTTCAGGCTGTCGCTGCATATGTAGATGGTGTAGTGACGGGAGAGGTATTCGCGGAAACTCTCCGCCACCATGTCGAAGTTTTTATGGAAGATAGGCTGTACCGTAGTATGGAACGAGACGGTGGCATCCGGTGTTCCGGTGGGCTTGTTGCCAAACTCCATCCGGCGAAAATCGAGGGCGCGCAGGGTGAACTCGCCACCATCAATCAGCTTGCCTTCCAGCGTGATGGCTCCATTCTCCTCCGACTCACGGGCGGCGATGGCCTGTAGGGTGAGCGATTCGTCGTGCACGGTCTGGATGCGTTCGCGTAGCCAGAGGAAATCGCGCATGGCAAGCAAGCTGTCCGACGGAAGGAAATCGAGGAACGACACCATGCCGCCGCTTCCCCTTTTTTCCAGGCTATGGCTCAAGTCGGGAACTATCACGATGCTTTCTTTCTTCTCCTTCGAGAGCTGTGTTTCCACCTCGAAGGTACGGATGCTTTCCACCTCATCGCCGAAAAAGTCTATACGGAAGGGATATTCGGAAGAGAAGGAAAAGACGTCGATAATACTGCCACGAACGGCATACTGCCCCGGCTCGTAAACGTAATCCACATATTCGAAACCGTAGCTGCGCAATACGTCCGTCACGAAGTCCATATCCACCCTCTCGCCTGCATGCAGTTTCAGTGTATTCTCCCCCAGTTCCTTACGAGAGACCACCTTTTCGGCCAGCGCATCCGGATAGGTCACCACGCAAAGCCCCTCTTCTCCTTTTTGCAGGCGACTCAGCACTTCTGTACGGAGAATTTCGTTTGCCGCATCCTTCTGCCCGTACTTGATGGCGCGGCGGAATGAAGAAGGAAAAAACAATACCTGCTCCGTCCCCAATATCTGCGTCAAATCATGATAGAAATAACCGGCTTCCTCCATATCACCCAGAATGAAAACGAGCGGACAAGTAGCCCGCTGAACCAATACAGACGAAAACAAAGAAGCGGCAGAGGCATATAAACCTCCGCAATATAGGTGACGGACAGAGTTATCTTTCAGAAGCCTGCACACCCCCTCTACATTGGGATGGGAAGCATAAGATTGTTGCAGTTCAGTTATATTCATTGCTTTGCGCTTTTTCCCCCGGTATTGCCCCTCATAAGGTATCCTACCGAAATAAATTCGGTGCAAAAATACACAAATAATCTTTAGCTTTGACCTGTCGGCAACTATGTTCTCTGAAATAATCTTTCTGCTGTCAGCCTGCACATCCTTCACCTTTTTTCTGTATCGCCCTATTTATCGGGGAAGGCAATGAAACTTCTTTTCCTCCAATTATGAATAACACAGCCTGCACAATCCCTATTCAGGAGTTATGTTACACAAAGTTTATCCCCAGCCTGCGGACATGTATCCCAGGGTTTGGTCTGTCTATCCCAAGGCTTGGGATAGACAGACCAAGACTGAAGAGCACTTTTTCTCCCTATATCTACCCACTTTATCCTTTATACTTCGAAAGTTTTTCTTTAATAGTTTGAATGTTTTCTGTTAATGATTGAAACGGGAATAGCTAAAGATTGAGGCTAAAGTTCAAAGTCAAGCATACGGTTCTTTGATTTAACCTGCATTCCTTATAGTCAGGAGTTAGAAGGAGCTACATAAATGAAAGAGTCGTGGTGCCAGAACTTTGCAAAATCAAGATTTGTGTGAAAATGCTGCCAGATAAAAAAGAAATGTATTACATTTGTTCCCAGTTATAACCCCCATTACCTATAAGTATGCAAACATCAGACAGCATTGTCATCATCCCCACCTACAATGAACGGGAGAATATAGAAAATATCATCCGTGCCGTTTTTGCTCTGAAACATGGTTTTCACATCCTTGTCATTGAAGACGGTTCGCCCGACGGAACGGCTGCCATTGTAAAGACCTTGCAGCAGGAGTTTCCCGAACGCCTCTTCATGGTGGAGCGCAAAGGAAAGTTAGGACTGGGTACAGCCTACATAGCCGGCTTTAAGTGGGCATTGCAACGAGGTTATGAGTATGTATTCGAAATGGATGCCGACTTCAGCCACAATCCCCAAGACTTGCCGCGACTCTACCGCGCCTGTTCCGAAGAGGGTGCCGATGTAGCCATCGGTTCACGTTATGTGAGTGGTGTGAACGTAGTGAACTGGCCCATGGGACGTGTACTGATGTCTTATTTTGCCTCCAAGTATGTACGCTTCATCACCGGGCTGCCCATCCACGATACTACAGCCGGATTTGTATGTTACCGCCGCCGGGTATTGGAGACCATCAATCTGGACGGTATCCGCTTCAAAGGATACGCCTTCCAGATAGAAATGAAATTCACCGCCTACAAATGCGGCTTCAAGGTAAAGGAAGTGCCTGTCATCTTCATCAATCGCGAACTGGGCACCTCCAAAATGAACAGCAGTATTTTTGGTGAAGCCGTATTCGGAGTGATTCGGTTGAAATGGAACAGTTGGTTCCATAAATATCCTACCGTAGATAAGGAGATGAAGTGATAGAGTGATAGGGGTTTACTATAAATATTAGGAAGATATGAAAAGAACATTGATACATAACGCTACGATTGTCAACGAAGGACAATCCGTGAAAGGTTCCGTAGTGATAGAAGACGGGCGCATTGCAGAGGTACTGACCAACTGGAAACCGCTCTCCGCCCCTTGTGACGAGACCATAGATGCCACCGGATGCTATCTGTTGCCTGGCATCATCGACGACCATGTACATTTTCGCGATCCCGGGCTGACCCACAAAGCGGACATCCTCACCGAAAGCCGTGCGGCTGCCGCAGGTGGTGTGACCTCCATCATGGATATGCCCAATACAAATCCGGTGACCACTACGCTGGATGCCTTGAACGCCAAACTTGATTTGCTGAACGAGAAGTGTATCGTAAACCATTCTTGCTACTTCGGCGCAACAAACGACAATTACAGCGAATTCGGCAAGCTGGACAAGCACCGCGTCTGCGGTATCAAGCTATTCATGGGCTCCAGTACCGGAAACATGCTGGTAGACAAGATGAACAGCCTGCTGAACATCTTCAACGGTACAGACATGCTGATTGCCGCCCACTGCGAAGACCAGGAAACCATCAAGAACAATATTGCCAAGTATAAGGAAATGTTTGCCGGAGAGAATGATATTCCCATAGGCAAGCATCCCTACATCCGCTCCTCGGCAGCATGCTATGCATCTTCTGAGCTGGCAGTACGGCTGGCAAGGATTGCCGGTGCACGGCTGCATATTCTGCATGTGTCCACAGCCAAGGAACTGCAACTGTTCAATGACTATTCACTTTCCGAGAAGCATATCACCGCCGAAGCATGCGTTGCCCATCTCCTCTTCACGCTCAGTGACTATCGCACGTTGGGCACACGTATCAAGTGCAATCCTGCCATTAAGAAGCAAGCCGACCGCGATGCCCTGCGTGCAGCCGTCAACTCCGGCCTGATAGACGTTATAGCCACCGACCATGCGCCCCATCTGCTCTCCGAAAAAGAAGGAGGTGCCTTGAAGGCCATGTCCGGCATGCCGATGATACAGTTCTCACTTGTCAGCATGCTGCAACTGGTGGATGAGGGAGTATTCACACTCGAGACCATCGTTGAAAAAATGTGCCATGCTCCCGCACAAATTTACCGCATCAACGAGCGCGGCTATATCCGTGAAGGTTACCGGGCAGACCTTGTGCTGGTACGCCCCGATACCCCGTGGGAAGTGACAGCCGACAAAGTTTTGAGCAAATGCGGCTGGAGCCCATTGGAAGGACATACCTTCAACTGGAAAGTGGAAAGGACTTTTGCCAACGGACATCCCGTTTATAGCGACGGCATGGTGGACGATGCTTATCGTGGCGAGGAACTGAGATTTGGGGAGTGAAGGCTAGGAATTAAGGATTAGGGATTAAGGATTAAATGGGATGAAAAGGACAATACTGGCACCAGGGCATGAATTGCTTTCGTATCGGATTCATGAAGTAACCCCTTACATCAACTGGATTTATTTCTTCCATGCCTGGGGCTTCCAGCCTCGCTTTGCGGCTATTGCCAACATCCATGGCTGCGATTCCTGCCGTGCACTTTGGCTGACAACCTTTCCCGAGGAGGAACGTACCAAAGCTTCCGAAGCCATGCAGCTCTTCAAGGAAGCCAATAGAATGCTCGGCCGACTGGACGAAACAATCTCCATCCATTGCATCTTCAGGCTTTGCCAGGCAAATGCAGACGGAGATAACCTCTTGATAGAAGGAACAACCTTCCCACTGCTCCGCCAGCAGACACCCCAACCCGATGGCGGTCCATTTCTCTGTCTGAGCGATTTTGTACGTCCCCTCTCTTCAGGCACGCCCGACATCGTAGGACTTTTCGCCTCCACCATCAGTGAAGAGGCCGAAGAGACTTATAAAAGCGACCCTTACAAACATCTCCTTGTACAGACTCTGAACGACCGCCTTGCCGAAGCCGCCACAGAAAAGATGCACGAATATGTCCGCAAGGAGGCTTGGGGGTATGCCCCCGACGAATCCTTGTCCATTCCGGATCTGCTGGTCGAGAAATACCAAGGCATCCGCCCCGCTGTGGGATACCCCTCCCTACCCGACCAATCCGTGAATTTCCTGCTGGACGAACTGCTCGGCATGAAGCAGATAGGCATCACGCTGACTGAACATGGAGCCATGCACCCTCACTCCTCCGTCTGCGGCATGATGCTGGCACATCCCGCATCCCGATACTTTTCAGTGGGCAAGATTGGAGAAGACCAGCTGGACGACTACGCCCGCCGCCGGGGAATGCCAATAGGGGATATGCGGAAGTTTTTAGCCACTACAATATGAATAATGTGCTAATGTGCCTATATGCTAATGTGCCAATTGGCTGCGCTATATGTATATTGTGCTACCATGCCGCAGGTCATTGGCACATTAGCATATAGGCACATTAACACATTAAAATAATCCTTTTTGAACTGTGATTTATCGCCACACAATGCGACTAACAGTGCAAAAGCAATTCGAAAGAAGCTAAAAGATGGAAAATGCAGAACAAGAGTTTGTATCCGTGGTACGGGAGTATGAGCGCGTGATATATAAGGTGTGCTATCTGTACACCACGCCCAATGCTACCCTCAACGACCTGTATCAGGAAGTGGTGCTCAACTTATGGAAAGCATTTCCCAAGTTCCGGCGGGAGTGTAAGATTTCCACATGGATTTACCGCATCGCACTGAACACGTGTATCAGCTTTATCCGCAAAGAAAAGAACATCCCCGAAATCGTCACCCTCACCCAGGAAGCCGACCGGACTGAAGAAACCGACGAGACACAAGCCATGCTACGGCAACTCTACCGGATGATAAACCGGCTGGGACAATTGGAAAAATCCATCATCCTGCTCTATCTGGAAGAGAAAAGCTACGAAGAGATTGCCGAAATCACCGGGCTGACCCTGACTAATGTTGCCACCAAGCTCAGCCGCATCAAGGACAAATTGAAAAAAATGAATAAGGAGGAATAAATATATGGAACTGGATGAACTGAAGAAATCATGGAACGCACTGAATGAACAGTTGCAGAAAGAACCGATTGCTGACGAACAGCAGATTACCGAACTGATTGCCGGCTACAAGGCCAATACCCGCAAAAGTCTGGGACGACTCGTAGTCATACAGCGTTTCTCTATCGGAATGGGAGCGGTAGGTCTGGCAGCCCTTCTGCTTATATGGCTGTTGCTGCCCACCTTCGGCTTCAATGAGCAGCTGCAAGGCAAGATTGTCGCTTTACTGGGATTCATCGCTATAAGCATCCTCATAGGCATGTGGTGGGACTGGAAAACATACCGCTGGAACAAGGACACGCGTATTGATGAAATGGGGGTTGCCGAAGTCAGTCGCCGTATGACCACCTTCCGCCAATGGACCAGATATGAAGTGATGGGCATCTCCATTTGGATTATCCTTTTCAATATCCTCAACTATTGGGTGATGGAATATCATCTGGCACCAGCCAGCGTACAAGCCCTACTGATTACCCTTTTCGTAGTATTTGACGCGCTAATTATCTATATTCTCTACAAAAAAGTGATTTACAAACATCTGGACAATATTAAAAAGAACATTGAAGAATTGAAAGATATATGCACCGAGTAACTCTTGTTTTCATCCTTTTCCTTCTCATCCCCGACCTTTACATTTACTTGGTTTATGTAGTAAGAAAAACCAGAAAGGCAGTCCTTCACTGCCTTTATTGGCTTCCCACCTTGCTATTAGCGGCAGGCTATGTTTACTTCATGTTCCTTACGGGCGACAATGCGATGTCAAACCATACGCAGGCCATAGGCAGACTGGCAATTACCATCATGCTGTTTGTCTTTCCAAAAACCATATTCATGCTTTGCTCGCTGGTGGGAGTACTGGCGCACTTCATCATCCGTCGTTGTCCCCGCAGCCCGTTCACCGCTATAGGACTGGTTTTGGCTGTCGTCAGCTTCTTCAATATCCTTTACGGTACCCTGGCAGGCATCACCCGTTTCGATACAAAAGAAGTGGAATACCGTTCTGCAAATATTCCGGAAGGTTTCGACGGCTACCGCATCGTGCAAATATCGGACATACACATCGGCAGTTGGCAAGGCAATCCGGACCCCATCAAACAGCTGGTCGATTTAGTCAACGGACAAAAGCCGGACCTGATTGTCTTCACCGGTGACCTCGTGAACCAGCAGAGCCACGAACTGGATGGTTTCCAAGAAATACTCTCCCAACTATACGCACCGGACGGAGTATACTCCATCCTCGGCAACCATGACTATGGCTCATACTATCACTGGCAAAGCCCGAAAGCAGAAATCGCCAATCTGGACTATTTAATCCGGCAGCAGAAAGCAATGGGATGGAAACTGCTGAACAATGAGCATGACATCCTTCATCACAAAGGTGACAGCATAGCCCTCATCGGTGTGGAAAACGACGGGGAGCCTCCTTTCTCCCAATTTGCAGACTTGCCACAAGCCATGCAGGGCACGGAGGGAATGTTCCAAATATTGCTCAGCCATAACCCTACCCACTGGAGGCGCGAGGTACTGCCCCGATCGGATATTTCACTGATGCTTGCAGGACACACCCACGCCATGCAAGGCATCCTGTTCGGGCACTCCCTTGCCGAACTTATCTATCCGGAATGGAGAGGAATGTACTACGAAGGCAAGAGGGCTTTGTACGTAAATATTGGCATCGGCTATGTAGGACTGCCGTTCCGGTTCGGGGCATGGCCGGAAATTACGGTACTAAAATTAGTAAGAGAGAAAGAGTGACGAAATAAGAAAAAGGTATATCTTTGTAGCAATAAAAAATCCGACACCTATGAAGATACTTTATATTATTTATCAGGTTTGCTTTGCGTTGCCCATTTTATTGGTACTGACTATCCTTACAGCATTGGTCACCATCATCGGTTCGCTGATAGGAGGAGCGCATATCTGGGGTTACTATCCCGGTAAAATCTGGTCACAGCTCATCTGCTATATACTGCTTATTCCGGTGGAGGTACATGGAAGGGAGAAAATACACAAACGTACTTCCTACGTGTTTGTGCCCAATCACCAAGGTGCCTTCGACATATTCCTGATATACGGATTCCTGGGACGGAACTTCAAATGGATGATGAAGAAGAGCCTGCGCAAAATCCCGTTTGTCGGCAAGGCATGCGAGAGCGCAGGACATATCTTCGTCGACCGTTCCAGCCCCAAGAAGGTGCTTGCCACCATGCGGCAGGCAGAATCATCTTTGAAAGACGGCGTGTCACTGGTAGTATTTCCCGAAGGGGCACGTACCTTCACGGGACACATGGGGTACTTCAAGAGAGGTGCTTTCCAGTTGGCAGATGAACTGCAACTGGAAGTGGTGCCCGTCACTATAGACGGCTCGTTCGAGATTCTTCCACGCACCGGAAAGTGGATACACCGTCACCGGATGATACTGACCATCCATGAACCTATTCCTCCCAAAGGGAAAGGGGCAGAAAACATCAAGGCAAGCATGAACGAGGCTTATGCGGCGGTGGAGAGTGCATTGCCGGAAAAGTATAAAGGGATGGTGAAGAACGAAGACCAGGACAGATAAAGACATAATGACAAACGGGAATGCCTGAATATCCTATCAAGATATTCAGGCATTCCCGTTTGTCATTATCAACTCATTCCTGTTTATTTCTGTCCTCCTACAGAAGCATTTTGCTTCATGCGTTTCTGCTCTTCAATCAGCTGCATGTTCTCCTTCGCCTTTGTAAGGAAATCCTTCACCAAAGTATTCTCTTTAAAAGACAAGGGAGCAGTTCTCATGATGTCCTCAATCTGCGGAGTCATCACCGGATAGGGCAGTGTGCTGCACATCATCATGAATACACTGGGGCCCAGCACATTCTCAAAGTTATCTACAATGAACTGCCGGACGTAGTCGTTCATCTCCTTCACAAGTGCTTCGCCTTCCTTTGCCAACTGCCCATGCACGTCATCCAGATTGGCACCTGTCTCTTATACACATCTGACGCTGCCGACGAATAGAGA
>ERZ1504236.550-NODE-550-length-10157-cov-7.696991_pt1 | contig 10157 bp, 9 predicted proteins | sample MGYA00572400_ERZ1504236 | MGnify/ENA primary metagenome ERZ1504236 (study PRJEB39906, sample SAMEA3182094) | gut metagenome | biome: human; feature: gut; material: Stool; isolation source: human stools | place: Canada | collected 2012-02-21 ... | reverse complement strand
AGCGTCAGATGTGTATAAGAGACAGGTGTATACCTCGTCGTATGTGATTTCGGAGAAACGGGTTGCTGTCGGGTCTTTTTCGGGGTCGGCGGTGTAGATGCCGTCCACGCGCGTGCCTTTGAGCATCACGTCAGCCTCCACTTCGATGCCACGCAGGGCCGAACCGGTGTCGGTCGTGAAGAACGGATTGCCCGTGCCGCCCGCTATGATTGCCACTTCGCCGGCGTTCATCGCCTCGATGGCACGCCATTTGCTGTAATGCTCCCCGATGGGAAACATGTTGATGGCAGTGAATACTTTGGCCGGCTGTCCGATGGCCTGGAGCGCCGATGACAGTGCAAGCGAGTTGATTACAGTGGCAAGCATGCCCATCTGGTCACCTTTCACGCGGTCAAAGCCCTTTGACGCGCCCTGCAGTCCGCGGAATATATTGCCGCCGCCTATCACGATGGCTACCTGTACTCCCCCCGACACTACAGCCGCTATCTGGGCTGCGTATTGGTTCAGTCGGTTGGTGTCGATGCCCGAGCCTGTGCCCCCGGCAAGCGATTCACCGCTCAGCTTGAGCAGTATTCGGTTGTATTTCTTTCTCATATATGAATATTGTTTTTTCCGGATTATCGGAACGATTCGCTCCCGGAGCGCCGTTATGGCCTGTCTGATGGATTCCGATACCTGCTGCCGGGCGCTTCCTGTTCACAAAAATAGACAATATTGTAATATCTTACAAATCTAATGGCCCATAAATTTTGTTAGACGACGGCTTTTTCGTTATCTTTGCTGATATGAAGATAGGATACGACGCCAAGCGTGCGGTCAACAACAACACCGGGCTTGGCAATTACAGCCGCCTCGTCATCGACACCATAGCTTCTTCAGGCGATGACTCTTTGCTGCTTTATGCTCCACGGCTCCGCAACAATCCGCGATTGATGCCGTTGCTCGAGCGTGAGAATGTCACATTGTGTCTGCCCGACACGCCTTCCGGACGACGTTTTCCCTCACTGTGGCGGTCGCGCGGCATCACAGGGCAGTTGCTGCGCGACGAAATCGACCTCTATCACGGACTCAGCAACGAACTCCCGCTCAATATCATCTCCTCGGGAATACCTTCGGTCGTGACCATTCACGACGTGATTTTTCGTCATTTTCCCCGATGCTACCGACTGATTGACCGTAAGATATACGATTATAAATTCCGTAAGGCCGCGCAGCATGCTACGCGTGTCATTGCAATTTCCGAATGCACACGTCGTGACATTGTCGAATTTTATAATATCGACCCTGCGAAAATAGACATTGTCTATCAGGGATGCGACCCCCAGTTTGCAAGACCTGTCGACCCTCTCCGTGCTGACGGTGTGATGCATAAATACGGCATTGCCCGGCCGTACATCGTTGGCGTCGGCACAGTTGAGGAGCGTAAGAACCAGCTGCTGACGGTCAAAGCCCTGCGCGGTCTTCCTGACGACATAATCGCCGTTATCGTAGGCCGACGCACCGCATACGCCGGGGAAATTGACAGCTATATCGACCGTCATGGTTTGCGCGACAGGGTCATATTTATCGAGAATGCCGACTTTGCCGATTTTCCGGCGCTGTATGCCCGTGCGCTGTTCTCTTCCTATCCGTCGCGCTATGAAGGTTTCGGTATACCGGTAATAGAATCGTTGAGCGTGGGCACTCCGGTCATCATCGCCTCCGGTTCGTGCCTTGAAGAGGCGGCCGGCATTGAGGCTCCCGTGGTAAGTCCCGACGATGTCGACGCCTACATAGCCGCCGCCTGGCATATTATCGACGACAGTAGCTATCGCCATGATATTGTGGAAGCGGGCCGCAAGCACATCGCACGGTTCTCGCAGCAGAATTTTGCTTGCGGTCTCCGTGACAGCTATCGGAAAGCGCTCGACAGTAAATAAAAAATAATAGAAATATATATATGAAAAAGTTACTCGTAATAGGCGCCGGTGGATTTATCGGCGGTTTCATTGCCCGTCAGGGACTCGAACGCGGATATGACGTGACCGTCGCGGTAAGGGAATCGACTTCGCGCCGCTATCTCGATGACCCGCGGCTTCATTTCCTTGTGCTCGACTATGACGACCCGCAGGCTATTGCCGCCGCCATGCGCGACGCTCTCCCCGACGGCGAACGTTGGGATTATGTAATCCACAATCTCGGAGCGACGAAATGCGCCAATTTCCGCGATTTTGACAAAATAAACTATCGCTACCTCGTAAATATCATCGATGCGCTCAAATCGTCAGGCAAGGAGCCTGAACGTTTTCTGTTCATGAGTTCACTCAGCGCGATGGGGCCTGTCGACGAAAAGACATATCGTCCGATCACCAATGCCGACGTGCCGCATCCCAATACCCGCTACGGACTCTCCAAAATGAAGGCTGAGGAATACCTCCGTTACCGTGCGGGACTTCATTATATTATTTTCCGTGCTACAGGAGTCTACGGTCCGCGCGAGAAAGACTATCTGATGATGATAAAAAGCATTGACGGCCATATCGACGTGGGCATGGGCTACCGCAAGCAGATGCTGACATTCATCTATGTCGACGACCTTGTCGGAGCTATGTTCGATGCTCTCGCCTCCGGCGTCAGCGACAAGACCTACATCATATCCGAGCCGCAGGCATATACACAGAAGGAATTCCGCAGCATGGTGTCGGAGGCTCTTGGCGGCCGCTGGGTCATTCCGCTCAAACTGCCCATGTGGGTGGTGCTTGCAGTATCTACGGTAGCGGAAAAATTTGCTGCATGGCGCGGAAAAGCCTCAACGCTCAATCGTGACAAATATAAAATCATGAAGCAGCGCAACTGGAATTGCGACGTCAGTGAGGCTCAGGCCGATTTCGGTTTCCACGCCGACTACCCCCTGCGACGCGGAGTCCGCGCCACAGTCGACGCCTACCTCGCCGAAAAGAAAAAATCCAAATAATCCCTCCCGTTCCCACCCTTCAATGTAATAATATATGTAGGGACGCACGGTCTGTGCGTCCGGAGAACGAGCATTGATTATCAATGAATTATCGGACGCACAGACCGTGCGTCCCTACTTTGTAAGTCGAAATTTAGCAGTTCTGCCCCCCCCAAAAAAAAGAGTATAATTGCATTTCATCTTAAAATCCTGTCAAGATATGAAACAACCTTCAAGAGTGCCCGCATGGATGACTGTGATTATAATAATCGCGGCACTTCCCGTACTCGCTTTCCCCCTTATGCTCTCCATGTCGCACGATATTGCCGGAGGTAATCGGTATTTCCTTTGGCTGTACCCTGCCTACGTAGTCGCTGCGTCGCTGCTCGCATGGCAATGCTATGGCCGACGGACAGTCATGACATGGATTATTATTGCCCTTATGTTGCTTACGCATCTGTCGATGTGGGTGTTGATAGGTGTCATTTAACCCTCGATTTGGTTAAATTTTATCCATAAATCAAATGTCGAAAGGCGATTTTATAAAGTTTAACATTAATTCAGGCTATTTTATCAGTTTTTTAGTAAATAATTTGTCTGTTGTTTAAAAATAAATTTTTACATTTGCGAGCCGTTGCTACTGAGCATTACGCATGTTGAAAGCAATTTAGTGCATATAATACTTTTATCTCTCATGATAGCTAATACTCGTCCTTGACATTTCAGTTATTCTTATTTTATTTTCAACTATTTGATGCAATGTCTGGAATTAACGTGTTGGTTTCATTATCATGGAGCTGATTGGGGTAGTGCAGATATAAAAGCGTATCCAGAACCGGTACTGATGGTTTCTCAGAGCAATGGCTATGGGATAATAAATGGGTTGTCTCATGTTTTTTAGAAGGAAAAAACGGTTGGTTTTTCAGCCTGTCGACTATAATCGTGTACTGATCGGCCTTGTCGGTGCGGTAAGTTAACGATAAGGCGGATTGATTGACAGGCGGTTTAATCGACCATTAGATAGGGTAATAAAGTGTGATAGGCGGCACGGTGGCCGCTGCTGACAGTACCCACCGTGTCAATCGTGCGAAGGCAACCGCATACTGCGATTGCCTTCGCCTTCGTTTTATGATAATAGGAAGAATCTTTCATGCGGTGTATTCTGAAAATATTCTTCACAGTTTTGTGAAGAATTAAAAACTTTTCATACCTTTGTCCTGTAATATAAATATATGATAGTAGAATTCGGGGAAAAATATCTGAGAGACCTCTATGATAAAGGTGAAAGTAGCGATAAGAAACATCGCTACAGGATTGATATAATCAAGCGCTATAAGCGTAGCGTTGATTATCTTAAATGGGCTTCTTGCAAAGAAGACTTGTATCGGATTAATTCTTTAAATTTCGAGGCCTTGAAAGGAAATAAAACCGACCGATTTTCTATTAGAGTTAACAATCAGTATCGGATAGAGTTTACTATGCGCGAAACTATTGAAGAACCGATTTTGACCATTTGCAATATTGTTGAACTTTCAAACCACTACGATTGACATGATTACACTTCCGGGCATTGCCACCGACATGATAGCAAATAATTTGACTCCGTTTGAGCCTACCCATCCGGGGGAGCTTATCCACGATGAGCTTGAAGCAAGTAACATTACGCAGGCAAAACTCGCTGAAAGCATTGGTGTAAGTCCCTCTCTCATTAATGAAATTATTAAAGGAAAGAGAGGCGTTAATACGGAAATGGCGCTTCTTATTGAAGCTGCATTGGGTATCCCGGCTGACCTGCTCCTCAATCTTCAGCGCGATTATAATATGCAGGTAGCTAAGTCTGACGCTTCATTTATGACACGCCTTTCATCAATACGTAATATCGCTGCGATATTATAAGATTATTGAAATCAATAGAGCAGGGGTGTTGCAATTTTGCAACACCCCTGCTCTATTGATTTCAATTCAGATATTTTTCGTATTCTTCCGGTGAATTTATTATATCCAATGCTTCGCGGTAGATGGGGTTGAGTAGCGGATTCACTATTCTGAAATAAGTCGATGTATCGAACAGGTCGCGTCCTATTATGCCCTTTATAATGGCGGCGATAAGTGTACGGCTGCGGGTAAGTTCTTCGTCATTGACCGGAACTCCGTCCTTTTCTCCCTGCGCTACAAATTCGTGCATCATCTTGTCATCGACATCGAAATTATTGATGAATTTATCCTGCGTATCATACTTTTTTTGCAGTTCTTTCCGATGGTCGTTGGTGTATCCGAGGCAGAAGGTATTGAATACTCCTTTCGCCATCAGGTCACGGTAGTAGGGCGTATAAAGCGCGGTATCGAGAGCCACGAACTTGTCGGGCATGATGCCGCCCCCTCCGTATACCGTGCGGTGCCGGTGCAGTGTCGTGTATTTCAGCGAGTCGGGAAACGATATGCTGTCGGCACTGTAGAATTCGCCGTTGTCATAACGGGCCTTGATGTCGGCCGCATAGTCCTCGGCTTTTCCACGTTCGTAAGGTTTCTGTATGACGCGTCCGGAAGGCGTGTGATAGCGTGCGACCGTCAGACGTATCATTGACCCGTCGGGAAACGGAAACGGCCTTTGCACAAGCCCTTTGCCAAACGTGCGGCGTCCCACTACTACGGCGCGGTCATGGTCCTGAAGCGCGCCCGAGAGTATCTCGGATGCCGATGCGCTGTATTGGTTGACGGTCACGGTCACAGGCAGGTCGGCGTAGCGCCCTTTTTGCCGTGATACGTAGGGCGTTGTGCCTAATTTGGGCGACTCCGTATAGGTGATGAGGTCATCTTTGTCAAGGAACAGTTCGGCTATCTCGGCCGCTGCTCCAAGTATGCCGCCGCCATTATCCTCCAGGTCGAAGATAAGTCGTTTCATTCCTTGCTTTTCCAAGCCCTTGAGAGCCTCGAGAACCTCGTCGTATGATGTCTCGGCGAAACGTGACAGGCGTATGTAGCCGGTGCCGGGCGACGCCATGTAGGCGGCATCGACCGAATTGACCGGAATGTCGTCGCGGGTGATGCGGAACACTATCGGCTCCTCCACATTGCGGCGCGACACTTTCACGTCTACACGCGTGCCTTTCGGCCCCCGGAGCGCTTTCATTATCTCGTTGCGCGGACGTTTCACTCCCGAAATCATCGTCGTGTCGGCGCTCAGTATCTTGTCGCCGGGGAGTATTCCTACCTTCTCCGAGGGACCACCCGAGGTGGTCTGTATCACTATAAGCGTATCGTTGAGCATATTGAACTGGATGCCTATCCCCGAGAAATTTCCCTCGAGCGGCGTCACCAGTTCCTTGGTCTCTTCCGGATTGGAATATAGCGAATGCGGGTCGAGCGTCTTGAGCATCGCTACTATGGCTTCTTCGGCAAGTTTGTCATTGTCGATGCTGTCCAGATAGAATGACTCGATGATACGGCTTGTGTAGCCTATTTTGTCAAAGCCCTTGAGAGGCTCGTTTTTAGCCGCGGCGTCTACAAGGCATAGTAAGGCCGCGGGCAACAGAAGAAGGTATTTTGCTAATTTCATGTCAGTTTTTTCAGTTGAATACCACCGTTTTGTTTCCGTACGGCAGTATCTTGTGTTGGAGATGCTTCTCGACTGCGCGCGCAAGCACAATCTTTTCGAGGTCGCGGCCTTTCTTCACCAGGTCATCTACTGTGTCTTTGTGAGTGATGCGCACGATGTCCTGCTCTATGATGGGGCCTGCGTCAAGGTCGGCTGTCACGTAGTGGCTTGTCGCTCCTATGAGCTTTACTCCGCGCTGGTGGGCGGCGTGGTAGGGCTTCGAACCGATGAATGCTGGCAGGAACGAGTGGTGTATGTTGATTACCCGGTTGGGATAACGGCGCGTGAAGTCGTCCGACAGCACCTGCATGTAGCGGGCAAGAACCACAAAATCAATATTGTAGTGTTCAAGCAGCGCGAACTGTTGCGCTTCGGCCTGCGGCTTGTTCTCTCGTGTCACGGGTATTACCTCAAACGGTATGCCGAATTGGTCGGCCACATATTTCAGGTCGGGATGGTTGCTGACTATTACCGGTATCTCCACATTCCACTCTTTCCATTCACCGGCTCTGTAGCGGGCAAGCAGGTCATAGATGCAGTGCGACATTTTTGACACAAAGATTGCCATGCGCTGGGGCGTGCCGGTGAAATAGAGGTTGTAGCTCACTTCAAAGCGTTGCGCGTAAAGAGTGTCGAAATAATCGCGTATTTTGTCGGCCGGAATCGCGAAGCCTTCGAGATCCCACTGTACCCGCATGTAGAATACCGAGTTGACACGGTCGACATACTGGTCGAGATATAGGATATTTCCGCCGTTGGCATTGATGAATTCGGTGAGTATGGCAATGATGCCGGGTCGGTCGGGGCAGTGCATCAGCAGCACCGCCGTCTTTTCTCCGGCCTGTGCAGCTTTTTCTGGTGTGTCGGTCTTTTCCATTTGTAGTTTATATATTGTACCTGGTTGGAAGTTGTCTTATTGGAAGTTGTCTTATTATTAGTTGAACGCAGTTTCGGCGGTAGTTGTTTATTCTCCCGAATCTCCTGTATCCGGCATGAACTCGCTGACGTCGTGTCCGTAGTGTTGCAGCTCACGAACTGTCGACGATGACACTGCCGACAGTTCGGGCAGCGTGAACAGCAGCACGGTTTCTATGCCCGATATGCGGCGGTTGATGTCGGCAAACGACCGTTCATACTCCATGTCGATGGTGTTGCGTATGCCGCGAAGCAGGAATTTGCATCCGTGCCGGCGTGCTGCGTCTACGGTAAGGCCCGTGTAATATGTCACTTCGACACGCGGATTTCCGGCATACAGCGCTCTTATCGGCTCGAGTCGGGCGATGATTTCCTCCTCGGTCACCTGCTTTGTGGAGCTGATGCCTGTGGCTATGACTACCGTATCAAACAGTTCAAGCCCGCGGTCCACAAGCGACTGATGCCCGATGGTAAACGGGTTGAACGACCCGGGGAACATTGCTCTGCGCCCTGCGGCCGCCTCTCTTTCCGTTATGTCATTGCTGTCCGTATGCATCAAAACATGTTTATGAAGTAATTTTTACGATATGGCTTCGTCATCCTCGATTACAAGGTTGTCGATTATGAATGTCTGGCGTTCCGACGTATTCTTGCCCATATAGAATTCCAGCAATTCGGCCACTCCGTCCTCCTTGCGCAGCGTCACACGGTCAAGGCGCATGTCGGGACCGATAAAATCGCGGAATTCTTCCGGCGAAATTTCACCGAGTCCTTTGAATCGGGTGATTTCCGCCTTGTTGCCGAGCTTGTTGATGGCTTCTATGCGTTCGTCGTCGGTATAGCAATAATATGTCTCATCTTTTTTCTCACCTTTCCCTTTGCCCTTGGCACGCCGTACGGTATCGCGGTTGCGCACGCGGAACAGCGGCGTCTGCAATACGTACACATGGCCTTTCTTCACCAGGTCGGGGAAAAATTGCAGGAAGAAAGTCAGCATCAGCAGGCGTATGTGCATTCCGTCGACATCGGCATCGGTAGCGATGATTACATTGTTGTAGCGCAGTCCGTCGATTCCCTCCTCGATATTGAGTGCTGCCTGAAGCAGGTTGAACTCTTCGTTCTCGTACACTACCTTCTGTGTCAGTCCGTAGGAATTGAGCGGCTTGCCTCGCAGCGAGAACACGGCCTGTGTCTCCACGTTGCGTATCTTGGTTATCGAGCCGGCGGCCGAGTCACCCTCGGTGATGAAGATTGACGACGCTGCTTTCTTCTCCTCGTCGCCCTTTACGTCATTCAGGTGGACGCGGCAGTCAAGAAGTTTGCGGTTGTGCAGGTTTACTTTCTTGGCGCGTTCGCGGGCAAGTTTGGTCACACCGGCCATCGCCTTGCGTTCGCGCTCGCTCTCCTGCACCTTCTTGAGTATTATTTCCGCTGTCTCAAGATTTTTGTGGAGATAGTTGTCAAGCTCTTTTTTGACGAAGTCACTGATGAATTTGGCTACTGTCGGACCATCCGGCCCCATGTCGCGCGAACCGAGTTTCGTCTTTGTCTGCGACTCGAACACGGGCTCCTCTACCTTGATGGCGATGGCGGCAATCATGCCGTTGCGTATGTCGGAATACTCGAAATTGCGGCCGAAATAATCCTTCAGCGTGCGTGAGACGGACTCCTTGAAAGCGGCTAAGTGGGTGCCACCCTGAGTGGTATGCTGGCCGTTGACAAACGAATAATACTCCTCCCCGTACTGGTTGGCGTGGGTGAGGGCTATCTCTATATCCTCCCCCTTGAGGTGTATGATGGGGTAGAGTGGTTCTTTGGTCATGTTCTCGCGCAGAAGGTCAAGCAGACCGTTGCGCGAATGGTAGCGTTTGCCGTTGTATATGATTGAAAGTCCGGTGTTGAGGAACGTATAGTTCTTGAACAGCGGCACTATATACTCCTCGCGGTATGCGTAATCGCGGAATATGATGCTGTCGGGTGTGAAGTTCACGTAAGTGCCGTTAGGCTCGTCGGTGGCGAACGGCTCTTCCTCCGACACCAGTTTACCCTCGCAGAACACAGCCTGGCGTGCCTGTCCGTCGCGCACGCTCTTGATGATGAAATCTGACGAAAGCGCGTTGACGGCCTTTATGCCGACTCCGTTCAAACCTACCGATTTCTTGAAAGCCTTCGAGTCATATTTGCCGCCGGTGTTCATTTTAGACGCTACTTCGATGAGTTTTCCCAAAGGGATGCCGCGGCCATAGTCGCGTACAGCCACGGTGGTCTCCGTCACGTCCACGGTTATCTGCTTGCCGTAGCCCATCATGTATTCGTCGATGGAGTTGTCGAGCACCTCCTTCAGAAGCACATAGATACCGTCGTCGAAGTTTGAACCGTCGCCGAGTTTGCCGATATACATACCCGGACGCCGCCTGATATGCTCCCTCCAGTCAAGGGTCACAATATTATCTTCGGTATACGCCACTTCCTCCCGGGCATTGGCATTCTGCTGCTCGTCATCCCCGAAATCACTGCTGAATATGTCGTCCTGCTCCATGTGCGATTTTTAATCTTTTTCCGTACGAACGATAATTAAAATAATCTATTTTTGCAAATATACGAAAAAAATCACAAGGAACGATGGCGAATTTTTACATTTTTCAATCTCCTTGCGTCATAATGCTGTTTACTTAAGCATCTAAGCGTCCAGAGGACGCTGATTATTCGTAACCC
>ERZ1504236.521-NODE-521-length-10416-cov-3.901747_pt1 | contig 10416 bp, 10 predicted proteins | sample MGYA00572400_ERZ1504236 | MGnify/ENA primary metagenome ERZ1504236 (study PRJEB39906, sample SAMEA3182094) | gut metagenome | biome: human; feature: gut; material: Stool; isolation source: human stools | place: Canada | collected 2012-02-21 ... | reverse complement strand
GGGCTCGGAGATGTGTATAAGAGACAGACGTAGTCCCGTTTCTCGATCTGCATTATGCCGCAGTTGTCGAGTGCGGTAACAGTAGCGGGATAGTTGGTGACACGTCCGAAGAAATATTCGGGCGCGATCACCTCCGGCGCATCAAGAGTCTGTGACACTGTGACCCGCGAGTCGGCACTGTCGATTTTCACGCGCACCGACCCCGATATTACAGTTGACAGGAGCATGCATGGGTCGCCTGCCCTGACAATAATGTCGCCCGGTTTATGTTTCTGGAAATGAAATCTGTGTTTGCCTATGATTTCAGAGAGTTTCTGATATGAGACTCCATGAAACAAAGGCATTTCCATAATTTTCTGGAATATGCTGTTCATTATATCAGAATTGAGCGCCGCTGCGGCGCTTCATATCAATGTTATAACAATATCTGCGACGGAAAGTTAACTGAACGTCGACAGAAAGCGGCGAAAAGCTATGAAGGTTATGATGCCGCATGGTCCGATTTCTGTTTTTGGCGCTCGTGCATGTAGATTTGCCACGAATTGACAATGTTGTGCCAGGCTACATAGGCGGCAGGTGCTGCCGAAACCAACGGATTCAGATAGTTGAGAGCGAGCCACACTGCCAGCACAGTGTTTTTCTGCCCGAGACTCTGGGCACCCGAGATCATGTCGCCATAGTGTCGGCCGATTTTACGTCCCAGCCAGAACTGAATTATGCAGGCTACAAAGGCTACAACAGCCAAAATCAGTATAAGCCACACATTCTGACGGAATCGAGGTACGAGGAAGCTGACAGAGTTGCCGACCACAATAATCAATGCCACGGCCCAGATATAGAACGAGAGTCCCTGATGACTGGCTATGGCATGATGCACACGTGGTACGGTACGCTCCATGACCAGTGCTATCACCAATGGCCCGAGAATAAGCGGAAGCACCATCACGCTGATTCTTGTCATGGATTCGGCGAATGTGATTCCCGCTCCGGGGTTCATATAGGAGAGAAGCGACGGGGCGAGAATGGCCACCGAGACCTGGCTGAACAATGAGTAGGTGGCAACTTTAGAAATGGAGCCACCCAGCATGCCGGTTATGGTGGGCGCGGCTGTGGCAGTGGGGCAGAAAACGCATATAAATGCCCCCTGGGCAATCAGTTCGTTGAATGGGCGGATGGCAAAATAGATCGCCGTTGAGCCGGCCAATTGCACTCCTAATAGCAGCCATATATAAGGTCCGATATGAAAATCGCTGATTTTCAGACGGCAGAAGGTGATCAGCAGCATCACGAAAATCAGACATGGCGACAGAAAGCTCACGTAATGGATATACTGATAAAAAATCAAGCCGGTGAGCATGGCGATCGGAAGCATCCAGGGTTTGATTTTTTGTCGGAAGCTGTTGAGACTCATATCAGTATATTAATCAAGATCCAATCAGTATATTAAACAAGATCTAATAAATATCTAAATCCAATCAATCTCTAAATATGGCGGACGTAGCGTCCGGCGTTATCCGGTAGCTACGTCCGTCATGGTCAGACTAAAGATTTATAGAGTGTCCGGATTATTGTTCGGACTCCATAATAATCGGTTACGGTGCGGGACTGCGATCAGCAGTATTTTGCGAAGTCGGTTTTGCGCATGTCGCCCTCTTCCTGGAATGTGGCGTGGAAAGAGAGTGCGGCCTTGAGCGCCACAGGGGTCTGTCCGGCTCCGAGCTTGAGGTAATCCCAGAGAAGTTGCTGATACATGGGGTTGGCGCAGTTCTCGATGATTGCTTCGGCACGCTGCACGGGATCTTTGTGGCGCAGGTCGGCGATACCCTGATCGGTGATGATGACGTCGACCGAGTGCTCTGTGTGGTCGACATGGGCCACATGAGGCACGATGTTGCTTATCAGGCCCTCCTTGGTGATTGAGGGACATGAGAAGATCGACAGATAGCCGTTGCGGGTAAAGTCGCCCGAACCGCCGATGCCGTTCATCATCTTCTGGCCGAGCACGTGCGACGAGTTGACGTTGCCGAAGATGTCGGCTTCAAGAGCTGTGTTCATGGCGATGACGCCGAGACGCCTGATAACCTCGGGGTTGTTGGAGAGTTCGGCAGGGCGGAGCAGAATCTTATCGTGATAATATTTGAGGTCGGCAAAGAGTTCGGTTTCAACCTCGTTGCTGAAGGTCATCGAGCAGGTCGAGGCGAAAGTACATTTGCCCAGACGGAGCAGCTCGAGCACCGAATCCTGGATAACCTCGGTGAACATCATGAAGTTGGGCAGCTCTTTGTCCATGCTAAGATAGTGGAGCACGGCGTTGGCCACGTTGCCCACACCACTCTGCAGCGGGAGGAACTCCTTGGGAATGCGGCCTTTGCGATATTCCGAAACGAGGAACTGCACCACGTTGGCACCGATAAGCTCGGAGGTGGCGTCGGGTTTGGTGAAAGCTTTGACGCCGTCGAGTGCGTTGGTGCGCACGATACCTACGACTTTCGAGGGATCGATTTTGAGGGTTGGACGGCCGATGCGGTCGCTGGGGGAATAGATGGGTATTTCGCTGCGATAAGGGGGATCGGCGGGGACATAGACGTCGTGCATGCCCATGAGCGACTGAGGCAGAGCCTCGTTCAGCTCGATAAAAATTTTCTTTGCGCGGGGAGCGTAGGTGGGGATGTTGCCCAGACCGCAACCAAGGAGCACTTCTCCGGTTTCGTCGATGGCAGCGGCCTCGATTATGGCAACGTCGATGTCGCCGAAAAACCCGTAACGGGTGTCCTGTGCCATTTCGGAGAGATGACGGTCGAAATAGTGTGCATCGTGGGTGTTGATGCGCTTGCGCAGGTCGGGGGTGTTCTGGTAGGGAGCACGCATGTTGACAGCGTTGTTGCGGGCCAGAATACCGTCGACATGGTCGTTGGTCGACGCACCGGAGAAAATGTTAATCTTGAATTCGTTGCCTTTTTCATGCTCGGCAGCAGCGCGGTGAGCCACCTCTTCAAGAATGCTTTTGGGTACGCCGGGGGCTGTAAAACCCGACAGGCCGATAGTGTCACCGTTGTTAATCATAGCGGCAGCATCGGCTGCCGACATAAATTGATATGCCATCTTGTTCGATTGGTTCGGGAAATTTTCGTAATTTTGCACAAAAATAGATATTTTGTGTAGAACGGGCAAATTTTTGAAGATGTTTTTCCACATTTTTTAACATCCCGAGGCTCCCGGCAACCTTCCGCTGAAGCCGGATTATCTACATGATTTTGTTGTAATGAATTGAAAAACAGATGGAAACTAAATCTGATAAAGATAAGAAGCTGTTTATAGAAACCTACGGCTGCCAGATGAACGTGGCCGACAGCGAGGTAGTGGCTTCGGTGCTCGGCCAGGCCGGATATGTGTCGGCCGATTCGCCTGAGGATGCCGACGCCATATTGCTGAATACATGCTCCATACGCGATAATGCCGAGCAGAAAATCGTCAACAGACTCCAGTATCTCGCCTCCCTTCGCAAGCGTCGCAAGGGCCGGCTGATTCTTGGCGTAATTGGCTGTATGGCCGAGCGTGTCCGCGACAATCTCATTGAGAAGCATGGCGTTGACCTTGTGGCCGGCCCCGACGCTTATCTCGACCTCCCTAACCTTTTCGCTGCGGCAGAGGCCGGCGAAAAGGCTATCAATGTGGAGCTTTCGACTACGGAAACCTATCGCGATGTGATTCCTTCGCGTATCTCAGGCAACCGTGTCAGCGGCTTTGTGAGCATCATGCGCGGATGCAACAATTTCTGTTCTTACTGCATAGTGCCCTACACCCGCGGACGTGAACGCTCCCGCGAGCCGGGAAGCATACTCAACGAGGTGGCCGATCTCCGCAGCCGCGGATTTCGCGAAGTGACGCTTTTAGGGCAGAATGTCAACTCCTATAATTATCATGGCGACGAAGCTGCGAAATATGCGGCTGACGGGAAAGATTCCGTGGATTTCCCGCGCTTGCTGCAACTCGTGGCCGAGGCTGCTCCCGATATGCGTGTGCGTTTCACCACCTCGCATCCCAAGGATATGAGCGACGCCACAATCGATGTAATCGCACAGTACGACAATATCTGCAATCATGTGCATCTGCCGGTGCAGTCAGGTTCCGACAGTGTCCTGAAATCGATGAACCGCAAGTATACCCGTCAGTGGTATCTCGACCGCGTGGCAGCCATCCGCAGCCGCATTCCCGACTGCGGAATCTCCACCGACCTCTTCACCGGTTTCCACAATGAGAGTGAGGAGGATTTTCAGCAGACACTCTCGCTGATGGAGGAGGCAGCTTTCGACTCGGCTTTCATGTTCAAATATTCCGAGCGTCCCGGCACTCTTGCCGCCCGCACCATGCCCGACAATGTGCCGGAAGATGTCAAAATTGAGAGGTTAAACCGGATGATAGCCTTGCAGAACCGACTGTCGGCCGAATCCAATCGCCGCGACATAGGCAAGGAATTCACCGTGCTGGTCGAGGGTGTGTCGAAAAGGAGCACCGATCAGTGGGTCGGACGCAACGAGCAGAACAAAGCCTGTGTGTTTCCGCGCGGCAACTACCGCACGGGCGATTTCGTGAGAGTGAAAGTGATTGACTCCTCGTCGGCCACTCTTATCTGCGATCTCGTATGATTGCATCCCATCTGTCATAAGGGTTAAAATCTACCGGTTCAAGGATACGGAAAAGGTGGAAAATTCATAATTCTTGCCTCTTTTTAACAATTTTAATAATAAAAATTGGCGAAATTCTTGACAAAGGGGGTGTCGATGTTGTAATTTTGCACGAAATTATGGAGAAAAAGAATCATTCACGCATCGCCGGAATGGGCGACAGGGTCACGGCAACTATCAGTGTGACTCTGGTTTTGTTCATTCTTGGTCTTGTCGCCGCTATAAATGTGTCGTTCGGCTCCCTGGAAAAGGAGTTGAAAGAGAAAATGGGTTATACCGTAGTCCTTGCCGACTCGGTCTCGGACGCACAGGTGCAGCACCTGCGCTCGATATGTGCTTCTGCTCCCTATATATCCGATTATAAGTATCTTTCACAGGAGGATGTGCTTCGGGAGGAGACCGGCGGCGACGGCAGCGACCTTGTGGAGATGCTCGGAGTGAATCCCTATGCGCCCATGTTCGACATCAAAGTGCGCCACGACTGGGCAAATGTCGACAGCATCAGTGCCATTACTAATCAATGGCGAGGTTTCGAGGGGGTGGAAGAGGTGTCGGTCAACACCGACATGGTTAAAAACCTGTCACGTAATGCCCGGTTGTTCAACACCGTGATGCTTGTGATAGCCGCGGCGCTGCTGCTTATTTCTTTCGTTCTGATCAACAATACGGTGCGGCTTACCGTCTATGCCCGCCGCTTTACAATACACACAATGAAACTGGTGGGTGCCACTCCCGGTTTTATCCGTCGGCCATTCATATTGAGCAATCTGTTGCAAGGCATTGTCGCCGGCATTGTGGCTTCGGGCGTTCTTGCCGCACTCATAGCCTGGGGCAAGAACTGGGATCCGGCGCTTGAACCGCTGCTCCCCTGGGGTATTGCCGGTGTGATTTTCGGCGGCATACTCGTTGTGGGTATGGCAATCTGCTCCCTGGCAGCTCTGTTTGCCACAAACCGCTATCTGAGAGCCGACTACGACGATATGTTCAAATGACAGTTGTCAGCAGCCCGCCCTCCCCTCCGGCTACTATAATATAAATAAGGTAAAAAAGAAATCAACAATATGGCAAAACCTACCACTCCTACATCGGGTATCGGTAAAATGAACGTCAGGAAAGCCGACAGCGCTCTTGAAAAAGAGGCTTTGTCGCAGTTTCCTCTCGGCCGTAACAATTTCAACATGATGATCATCGCCGGTGCCTTGATTGTCATCGGATTCCTGCTGATGCTCGGAGGCGCCTCCACCGAGGAGGCATTCAACCCCGACATTTTCAGTGCCCGCCGCATTGTGGTCGGCCCCACCATCACCTTTATAGGTTTCCTTTTCATGGGCTATGCAATCATCAGAAAGCCCGCTGACAAAAAGGCAACCGACAAGGCCGGCGAAACTGCCGATGTGAAAAATCAAAACCAGTCAACATTAGATTAAATAAGCTCTGAAGATATATGGATTGGATAGACGTCCTTATCCTTGGCATAGTGCAGGGTCTGGCTGAATACCTGCCTATCAGTTCGAGCGGTCATATCGAGATTTTCCGTCAGATACTCGGGCTGGATTTACCCGGCGAGGATGCTCTGCAACTCAATGTGGTGCTCCATGTAGCCACCGTGCTCTCCACCATTGTGGTGCTCTGGAAACAGTTTATGCCCCTTTGCCGCTCGTTTTTCACCCTTCGCAACGATGACAACACACGCTATGTGTGGAAAATATTGCTTTCATGTGTGCCGGTGGGTGTCGTCGGCATCCTTTTCAAATCGCAGGTAGAGCAATTTTTCGGAGTGCAGGAGGGGGGAGAATCCAACCTCACCCTCATAGGCATATGCCTCTGCATCACTGCCGCGTTGCTCACCTTTGCGTATCTCAGCGATCACCGTCTCAAAAAAATCAGAGAGAAACGCGGCACAGTCGAGAAGATGGTTCTCACCGGTCGCGGACGCAATATAACATGGTACGACGCCCTCATAATCGGGTGCTCACAGGCCATTGCTGTGCTCCCCGGTCTGAGCCGTTCCGGTACCACGATTGCCACCGGCATAATTATCGGCGACCGTCGCGAGGAGGTTGCGCAGTTCTCATTCTTCATGGTTGTGATACCTATCCTCGGAGAAGCGCTACTCGACCTGAAGGATATGCTCCTTGAAGGCGGTGCCTCCGCAGCCGCACCTGGCACCGAGCTGGGCTGGCTGCCGTTGCTCATCGGATTCCTGGCATCGTTTGTTGTCGGCTGTCTGGCCTGCAACTGGATGCTTTCGATAGTGAAGAAAGGCAAACTCTACTGGTTTGCCATCTATTGTGTAATCGTGGGTATTCTCTGCATCTGCTGGTAAATGACCGATGCCTGCAAAAATATGGTGATTCCTGCTTTCAATCTAAGCGAAGGATGTGTCTGGGCAGTTGACAAGCCGGTCGGCTGGTCATCGTTTCATGTGGTGAAACGACTGCGCGGTGCTATCCTCAGCCGTGTCCGCAAGCATGGAGTTAAAAAGCTTAAAGTAGGCCATGCCGGCACCCTCGATCCGCTCGCTTCAGGCGTAATGCTGCTCTGCCTCGGCAAAGCCACCAAAAGTATCGAACTGCTGCAGTCGGGTGTCAAGGAGTACGAGGCCGAACTGCAGTTAGGGAGCACCACCCCCTCGTTCGACCTTGAAACGCCGGTCGACGCTACTTACCCTACAGCTCATATTACTCCGGAGCTGATCGGGGAGGTGCTTCCGCGGTTTGTCGGCACAATCAGCCAGATTCCTCCGGCCTATTCCGCCTGCAAGGTGGAAGGTGTCAGAGCCTATGAGATGGCCCGCACCGGCGACGAGGTGAAGCTTAAACCCAAAACGCTGGTCATCGACTCTATCGACATTCTCGGATTTGATGCCGACGCGATGAAGCTGGCACTCAGGATAGTCTGCTCGAAAGGCACATATATCCGCGCCATGGCACGCGACATCGGCGAGGCACTCGGCAGCGGCGCCCATCTTTCGGCTCTGCGCCGTACCCGTGTGGGTGATTACCGTATCGATGACTGCATGGGCATAGAAGACACCGTAGCTGCCATATGGAGATCTGAAATCACAATCCCGGGTAACTATGGCTCACCCGACGCGGTGATTCTCCCCGGAGAATATACTCCGCGTGGCAATAGTGAATCAGCCGCACGCGACATCCTTCCGTATGCCGAACGCGCAGCTACTGAAACAAAATTGAATAAGCAACAATAACACATACATTTTCTTTCCGACACCTCATGAAACTTTCGCAGTTTAAATTCAAACTCCCCGAAACACTGATTGCGCAGGAAGCCCCTGTTCATCGCGCCGAATGTCGCCTTATGGTGGTTCACCGTAAAACAGGCGAGATCGAGCACAAAGAGTTTAAGGACATCATCAATTATTTCGACGATGGTGATGTGATGGTTTTCAACGACACCAAGGTGTTTCCCGCGCGGCTATATGGCAACAAGGAGAAAACCGGTGCCAAAATCGAGGTGTTTCTTCTGCGTGAGCTTAACGAGGAGCACAAACTATGGGATGTGCTCGTGGAACCCGCACGCAAAATCCGCATCGGCAACAAACTCTATTTCGGCGAGGATGAGTCGATGGTGGCCGAGGTGATCGACAACACCACCTCACGCGGACGCACACTCCGCTTTCTCTACGACGGTGAACACGACGAATTCAAACGTGCGCTCTATGCTCTGGGCGAGACTCCTCTGCCCGAATATATCAAGCGTGATCCGCAGCCCGCCGATGCAGAGGCCTACCAGACTATTTTTGCCCGCAACGAGGGTGCGGTGGTGGCTCCATCGGCCGGTATCCATTTCAGTCGCGAACTGCTCAAACGCTTTGAGATCAAAGGAGTGGAGCAGGGATTCCTGACCGTTCACTGCGGCCTCGGTGCTTTCCGTGAAATCGATGTAGAGGATCTCACCAAGCATCGCATGGATTCAGAGGAAATGGCCGTTGACCAGAATCTCGTCAACATGGTCAACCTTGCCAAGGATCACGGAAAACAGGTTTGCGCTGTCGGCACATCCACTCTGCGCGGCATCGCCAGCGCTGTGAGCATGGGCGGCCACATGAAGACTTATTCCGGCTGGACCAACAAATTTATCTTCCCTCCCTATGATTTCACCGTGTCGACCGCCCTTGTCACCGGTCTGCATCTGCCATACTCGACCATGCTGATGATGGTGTGCGCTTTCGGTGGCTACGAACTGGTGATGAAAGCCTACACCGACGCCGTGAAAGAGGGTTACAAGTTTGGCGCCTACGGCGATGCCATGCTGATCATTGACTGATAACCGATATTACTGCGATATGGTGCTGAATGAACGTCAGAGCCGCGCTGACCGCGTGTTAGATGCCGGAAAAATGATGATGACTGCCGCCCGCACGGCTCCCAAGGCCAAAGGTCTTGACAATCTGGAGTGCTGTCTGGTTGTCGGCGATGACATCCGTCGCATGAGCGACATGATGCTGATGCTGCATGAGGAGACCGGACGCCCTGTGTACAAGCGCGATGCCGAGAATATTCTAAAAGCGGAGTGCATCCTTGTCATTGCTGCCAAGAATATGCCCATGGGGCTCAACTGCGGTCATTGCGGTTTCCCCACCTGTGGTGAAAAACCGGCCAATGTGCCCTGTGCATATTGTCCTACAGATGTGGGTATCGCCATTGGGTCGGCCTGCGCCATGGCTGCCGATCTTCGTGTCGACACCCGTGTGATGTTCTCGGCCGGAATGGCCGCCGAGCGCATGAATCTGCTGCCCGGTTGCTGCCAATATTTTGCAATACCCGTTTCCGCCTCCTCAAAATCACCCTTCTTCGACCGTTAAGAGCCGGTAACATTTATTCTTAAACAATCTCTTATTGTCGCTGGCTCAAAGGTTCAAGTGAGTTTAGTGGCGCCTAATGAAAGAATTGAAAGGCGGTGGTCATCCACCGCTTTTTTTAATGTCTGCGCACACGACAGGATTGTGGCACCGGTGGTGATTACGTCGTCGACAAGGAGGATATGTTTTCCCTGCAGGCGTTCGGGATGACTCACGACAAATATGCCGGTGAGGGGCTGGCGTCGTTCCGAAGCCGATTTCCGTGTCTGGGTGGCGTGGGCGCGGCGGGCTTTCAGATTGTTGAGCACCGGAAGGCCGGTGACATCGGCTATCCCCCGGGCAATGAAATCCGACTGGTTGTAGCCGCGACGGAGCCGCTTGGTCCAGTGGATCGGCACAGGCATCACAGCGTCAATGTCGCGGAAAAATCCCGCGGCAAGCAGTTCATGGGCATATAATCCGGCAATCGCACGGTCGAGGTTGGGCTGATTGTGGTATTTGGCATCGCGGATAAGCTGTGCGTAGGCGTTGTCTTTCGAATAATGAAAAAACGCCACGGCGCTTTCGATAGGGGTGCGCACATCCACAAGGCGGAGTATCAGAGGATTAGACGGATCAAGATGATAGCCCGTGCGGGGCACTTTCAGATAGCAGTTGAGACATATGCCATCCTCTCCCTCCACGAGGCGCGACTGACAGACCGGACAGCAGCGGGGAAAGAAGCTGTCGATAATGTCGATGCCAAGACGCCGCAGCCTCATCAGAAGCCAGTGCGGTGTGATTTTACGGCGTTTGTTCAATCCTGCTGAGGCCATGTGGCGCTGTCTTTTACAATTCCGGCTACAAGCTGCGACTCGAATCCGCGTTGGAGGCCGGCGCGATAGAGCTTTGTGCGCCCTTCGTAGG
>ERZ1504236.504-NODE-504-length-10571-cov-4.625048_pt1 | contig 10571 bp, 9 predicted proteins | sample MGYA00572400_ERZ1504236 | MGnify/ENA primary metagenome ERZ1504236 (study PRJEB39906, sample SAMEA3182094) | gut metagenome | biome: human; feature: gut; material: Stool; isolation source: human stools | place: Canada | collected 2012-02-21 ... | reverse complement strand
GTACGGTCTCGTGGGCTCGGAGATGTGTATAAGAGACAGCCCTAGCACAGAGACACACCGACCATGCCAAGGGATGGTCGGCCACGAAGCCGCTCCAACCCCACACGCGGAAATACTCCGACAGTTTCAAAGACGTGCCGTAAGGGTCCACGCCTTTCAGCCAACCGGAGGCCACGAAGCACGCACCTAACAGCAAGGAAGGGATATGACGGATTATGCGTTTCATTTTATTCTCGTTTGCCTAACTTTTCTTCCACGATTTGCCAAAACATTTCCTTTATCTTCTCACTTCTTGATGGATTTCCCACCAACACGACTCGGTTGTCTTTGTCCAACAGGAAGGTATGGTATACGGCTTCTCTCGGAATATGGGGATTCTCTCGGATGAAGATTCCTGCCGTATCCACATGCACAGGAAGCAACGGAGCCATCGTTCTCATGGTGAAATAGAACTCTTCCAAATCTTTTTGCAACGGCATGAAGATAAAACAGAGCGACACACTCTTTCCATAGGATTCCAAATCATGAATCAGATCGTCCCACAAGTACATTGTTTTTAACCCACAAGAAGAACATGCTGCCGTATCGGAGTAGACCACCAACTTAAAGTCCGTGTCATATCTCTCCTCACTGACTACCGTGTCTTTGCCATTCCACATGCAACGCATCTTGTCCAAGGATAGCGAAACCGGACGGGACTGCAACTGCACGATGCCATCCTTAAAGTCTTTCTTCCCCGTACACGATACGAAGCAAAGAGCGGTCAGCAACAATAAAACACCTGTATACCTCATATATCATTTCAATTTATGGAAAAATACCACATGATTACTTTCTTCCGTCAACCCTTTATCATGAAACAAAGAAAGACCGTACATTTCTTCGATATTCAATATGTCCAATGCCGGACGAATCGAATAAAAAGCTCCATCATAAACACCATAAGGGGCAGATATATAAGGATATTTATCAGAAAAGTTCTCATAAATCTTCATTAATAGATTCTTTCCATCTGATTCGACCTTATACACATAAGTACCGATACCATGTTTTTCCTCGAACAGTGTAAAAGTCAGATATATAGAACCATTATATTCTTCATAACTTCCTAAATACTGTACTACATTTTTATTGGATGTCTTATCATACAAATCTACCAAAGCCGCTCCTTGCTCGATTTGTTCCTTGGTATTGAACTCAAACAGACAATAAGGTTCAAATTCGGTTCTGCTTAACCTATATACGGTATAGTCAAAAGGACGAAGTACATAATACCCACCATTAAAAGTACCACTAAATGGGGTAAAGTTTTTGAAGGTTATCCCCTCATTATTCTCGAATGGGGAAAACATATTCATATCTTCCGACTTGGCATAATTGAACACCACAAAATCATACTGTTTCTCATTGGAATTTTCCGAAGAAAGAAACATCAACTTGTCATCCACTATCTCAAAATGTTGATACCAGTCATCTAAATCTATCTTATCTACAAAAGTAGCTTTCCAATCATAGACCAAAATACGCCTTTGGGCACGTGACAATATATACACCAATGAATCTTTAACACAAAAATCCTCCACAGACAAATATTCTCCGGCACCGCGTCCCAACTTATCTATCTTTGTAATGAACTTGCCATCATGCTGAAACAAAAGAATTCTTCCTTTATCTTGCACGGCTATCACGGAGGAATCAACTTTCATTCTTTCAACATTTCCTAATAAAGTATTTTCGTTTGTCTCCAACATGACATAATCATAACCGGAAAAGAAATGCTCTATACTATCTCTTTGCTGTACATCGACTGAAAAAGTCGGCACAGTACTTGAATGTTTGCTGCAAGCAAACAAAAAGAATAAAACGTAAATGAATCCTATTTTTACAAAACTAAAAAATCTCATAATATATCTTTTTTTTAAGGATCGGCATTGAAAAAAGTATCAATGCCAATCCATTTAACATTTGGACGATGATGTAGATTTATATCTTATCATATAAATCAATACATTCTTCCATGGTACAACAGGTATTCCCTCCTTTTGAACAAACGATCTCTCCGACAAATTCCACATAGCCATCAGCTCCCGGTTCAAGGATCTTACCATTACGCAATTTCACACCCCCTGTTGAACCAACATATATACGACATGTACGGATACTAGTATAACAATCACACCCCATAAACTCTTGTATAGCCAACGCCTCCGCATTAGCCAACAAAAGTTCACTTTCACTCACTCCATTGTACGCATCATAAGTGCGATACCCAGCGTAGGCAGACAAGCCCAACACCACAGCACCCATCAAGGGCGCAAAAAATTTTCTTTTCATTGTTTTTTAATTTAAAAATTATACCCTTTGCAGGTTTCGCGGCTGCACTCTCTTTTTTGCCGACTACCTGCGTGGGATTTAATCACAAAATTTTCAAAAACAAGCATTTGCATAGTCAAACGACTTGTTTATCTCAACATTCCCCAAAAGAAAGCCTAATATTACCGCCACCACGCTGCAAATCATTGTCCTGAGGAACACGCCCGAAAGTAGAAAAAGCCACACAACTCCCTAGCACAGAGACACACCGGCCACGCCAAAGGATAATCAGTCACAAAGCCGCTCCACCCCCACAAGCGGAAATACTCCGATAATTTCAGCAATGCTCCGTAAAGGGCCACGCCTTTCAGCCAACCGGAGGCCACGAAGCACGCGCCTAATAGCAGGGAAGGAATATGACGGACTATGCGTTTCATATTATTCTCGTTTGCCTAACTTTTTTTCCACGATTTGCCAGAACATCTCCTCTATCTTCTCGTTATCCAAAGGATTGCCGACCAACAACACGTTGTTGTTTTCATCCAGAAGGAAAGTATGAAACATTTGATTATGCGGCAAATGGGGATTTGAGCGTTCAAATATACCAAGTGTATCCATGTAAACAGGGTAATTAAAATGTGATAAAGTCGATATTGCAAACTCAACATTCGCCCACTCTTTCATTTTAGGAAAAAAGATAAAATAATAACCAAGTTTATTTTCATAAGATTCTGTTTTCCTTATCAAATCAATCCATGTATATAACTTATCTACCGCACAAGAAGAACACGCCATAGAATCCGAATATGACACAAATTTCAGCGATTTATTTATCTGTGTATTCTCCCCCATGCTTCGATGACAGATATATTTCATTCGTTCCAATGGCAATGAAATCTTATTTTGTTTTAATATACCTATTTTTTCTTTCATAACCCTTGTATCATCATTACAGACATAAGCATAACCAAGTACCAATAAAAATAAAAAGAATATCATTAGCATAAACTTATTCATGGCTTCCTGACTTTATTTCCACATAAACCAAAGCCGGCAGGGGGATTCTACCGTCTAACATTTTTTTTATGGCATCATGAGTTTCGACAAATGTATCTTCCCACCAATCTTCACCTTTCCTGACCATTACATCAGCCACACTGTCTTCCGTTACCAAATAAACCAAATATTTGCCTTGAATGAAAAATAAGTTGGCTGGGAAAAAACCTTTAAACAACGACGTAAATAGGAACTCTTTTCCAGTTCGCTTGTTCTTTAAATAATGTACCCTGACACCAATAGAATAATCCACATTCACCCATTCATCGTTCTCTTCATACTTTGTCAAGTTATACACATAACCTTCGTAATTCTTTCGTATAGCAGCCTCCCCTTTATGCTTCAACTCAGCCACCACATTTTGAGATAAAAACTTACCTTTAAAGTCCACATGAATAGCACGACTAAGAGTATCGCCATTAAAAATGAACACAGTATCACTCAGATTTGGAATATAACATAAACCAACATCCGAATGCCAAAACGGCATATCCGTAGTAAACATTTGATGCTCCTCCAATGGCCGATAATTGCTCTTATTATGCCCTAACGAATCATATACAGCCAATTCATAGGTAGGTTCCATATTATCATCCAACATACGGAACGCAAAAGCATAATTCCCATTCTCGGTCAAGCCAAAAGCATATGGCCAAAAGTCTTCTAAAATATCTGTAGAATAGTATTTTCCAAATACATCATACTTTATGATTTTTCGTCCCTCGCTATCAAACAGATAAATGTTACCGCTTTGTGAATTAACTTCAAAATTTGTTGGTTGACGATACAGTTCATTCAAGGCACGTCCCACTTCTCCCACTTTATATAAATAGTTCCCTAATGAGTCGAACACTACAACATTCTTTGTAATTTCCTTGTCCATAACATAAATTTTACCATTTTGGAACACAATTTTATCATATTGAGGAAGTATCATGCCCTCAGTGCCTTTTAAAGAAAGAATTTTAGGAATAATATATTGATTCGTATCCAAACATTCAGTCTGTTTTGTATCTACGATTAACTTTTCTACCGTAAAATCATTATGAGATTCATTTCTTTGCCATTTTTTACATGAAAAAAATAAGAATCCAATCAATACAATAAATATACTTACGTTTTTCATCATAGTTGCTTTTTTACTTATAAACCTGCCCTTATGCAAAATTGCATAAAGGCAGAAAAGACATTATTCACATGGAGTTTCATTGGACGTGTTACACGTATTGATAGTGACTTCGCGTACACATTTCCACTTTGATCCATAATATGTATATGTAGCCCCTGCTGCTATACGGACACCTCTGTAATAAAATGCAGCCCCTCCATTCACTTTCTGTAAAGTACACTCTACATTTCTAAGATTGGAAAACCACAAACTGTTACCTTCCCTCGGATCAGCCAATGCCTCCGCATTCGCCAACAACAAGTCACTTTCACTCACTCCATTGTACGCATCATAAGTGCGATACCCGGCGTAGGCCGACAAGCCCAACACCACTGCGCCCATCAAAGGCGCGAAAAACTTTTTCTTCATTGTTTTTATTTTTTAAATTATACCCTTTACAGGTTTCGCGGCTTCACGCTCTTTTTACCGACCACCTGCGTGGGATTCGCAGGTAAAGTAATCACAAAATTTCCGAATGGCAATGTTAACTGCCGTACTTTTTCGTTAACGATTTTGTCAACGCCGTTAACTATATATTATAACCTTATTTTCAAATGTTTATAAAATACAATAGTACCGTTTTTTTCCTTGTCAACGCACAGTTAACGCCATAGAAACGCTTTGTTAACGTCATGATAACGGAAAAACCAACAGTTTGGTAACGGCACGTCAACGCTTGGTAACGGCTTGGTAACGCTACGTTAACGGTATGTTAACGGAAAATCCATGCCTACGGTATGGTAAAACGGGCAGGCACAGACCTGAAACCTCCCTCCAAACGTACATACACAGCAAGTTTTCAAAAACATATTTCATCTTTCAGGGCTGTTTACAATCTCTTGGAACACAACAGATTCCGGTGAAGGATGTACTCATCCATCCTTCAGCCTTCTTTCAGCGAAAATCATCCATAACGGCATCCCCATGCCCCCCTCCGGTGAATGTTCGGTGAACCCTATAGATGAAGAAAGTTCACCTTAACAACCTGTAAACCAATAAGTCTGAAGGATGCGAATGTTTTTTCCACATACATCCCTGTATGGAGGGGAGAGGCATTGAAAGCAAGCAAAGAAACCAAAAACAATTACCGCAAATCGGAAAATCAATCGCAGCACAACGATTTTCCGATTTGCGGCAAAAATAAGAAGCGGAAAAGGAACACAAAGGGCATAGACCTCCACTTACTTCTTCAGAACCAAGCAGAAGTTTCCGGAAGCATCCCTGACCACATCGAACGGAGTATCCCGGAGGGCTTTATGTACCTTAAATTTTATATTTCTTACCCGGGAATGACTGCTTTCCGTCCCATCATAAAAGCCTGCATAAAACAAACCATTGAGTTCTTCCGGTGATAAAGCATGATTCTCCTTTCGCGCCAACACGTCTAAAAACAGAGCCACACGGGGAGGCACATTGATGACCACCTGACGATAAACGACACATTTTCCGGACTTGTCTATTTGCAAATCCTGCAAAGCGGCATCCAAACCGGGATGCGCAGACGCGCCATCCATCGGCTCCGCTTTCAAAGGACGGACTTTCGACTTCCTCAACGTCCACACCAAACCGACACAGGCTATACCAGACAGGCATACCAAGGCACCGACACTCACAGAAAGAAGCGTGGTATGAAGTTCGTCTATGCCATCGTCCACAAGCCCGATGTTACATAGCGAACGGTACTCGCCATATTCACTGCATGTGAAAAATAAGGCAAGCAAGAAGAAAATACACAATACGCCCCACGCCAAAACAGGAAAAAAACATTTTAAGTTATAACCTTTCATGTGTTCCATATAGTAATACATTATTAACATTCTTGCTACCAATACTTCTGTACGCCATCCTTGTATTCAAACAACCGTTCGGCTTCGCCACGACTAAGGTCACGCAACAGCAAAAGGGCATGTTTCGGAATCCCCTTGAAGAGGAGCGAATCGGACTGCGCAACCTGCGTGCCTGCCGATTTCCATTTCCCGCCATGGCATACGAACAATTCGTACAAGTCGCCCTTCCGGACAAAATTGTCCCGGTTCCGGGGCGTGTAGACAATCTTTCCTATCGCTTTCTTTTCCCCTAAATCCAATCCAGCCCAACCGCCATAATCAAAAGGATGGTCGTAGGACGTGTCCGTATACCCGTCGAACACATTGAAATAGGAGTGGCTTCCGTGCGCCCCTTCCTGCGGCCCGAGAATATCGCCCTTCAAAGGCTCTGCATCTGCCCAAGACGAATAAAAACCTACTTCCGACACATTACCGAAGCCTCCACGGGGTCCGAAATATCGCACATAACGGTAAGCTTTCGTGGAATCGACACGCACCGCCGTACACAAGCGGAGAGGCATATCCTTAATCCGGAACAACGTGTCGGGATGTTCAAAGCCGGGAGACCGGCTGCCTTCGAACACGCCGCCCACCATGCGCCCAAGGAAGAACTCGCCGAGCATGCCGAATTTGCTGAAAAGCACCACATCTTCCGTCTCTTTCTCCGGCGCGTAAAACTCCATCTTCGCACTGTCCACATCCACACTGAAAGGATGTGACAAGGTGACCAACTTTTTACTACCGACATCATACGAAGCCAGACAATATACCGTGCCGCCATGGCAGTCGTTGAAAACCGCCGCCTGCCCGTCGTAACGGCACCAACCCACCGGTTTCCAATCATAGCGGTTCGACATGCAGAGATAAACCAAACTGTCCTTCCCCATCTCGCGGGTGAAATGCTCCTTACCTATGGTCAGTGTATGCGACTTGTCGGTGGCATACAAACGGGTCACGTCCTCGAAACAGGGAAGACGGAACTCCGGATGTACAAAATGCGCATCCGTCTGCATGGAATACATCATATCCCAATTCAGGCTGAAACGATGGCGAAACACCTTACCATACACATCGGCATATTTCTCCGCTTCCATCAGGCGGTGCCACCAATAGAACATGGAGAAGTACCAGGTTTTGCCGTCCTGGTCTTCTATGAAATTCCAATAATGGGGCGCGTTGTTGTTCCCATGCATGGGCAACTCCTCTATGCCGCAGGGAATGCCCAAGGCCCTGCAAATATACACCATCATGTCGCACAAATCCAAGCAGCTTCCTCCACGCCAATCCGCAATCTGCGGCCCAATCCTGATATTCGTCCCCATCTCGCCCGTGAAATAAAAGGGGGCACGCAACAGGCTGTCGAGCACGAGATGGGCCGCATAAGTGGGCTTCACGATGTCCGAATCGTTCTTGTGCTTTTCTATGATAGGCATAAACTGGTAATATAATTTTTCACGCCATGGCACAAGCTCTTCATTCCCTACACGATAAGGCAATACATATTCGCAAAATTGCCCGAAAGGCACATTCTTCCCCCATGGCTGTTCGCGCCATACCTTGAATGCCCACTCTATATTCGTCACCAAATAAGCAGGATCGATATAAATGTCTTTCTTCATGGTTATATTCCTCGCACCGGAAAACCCACAGACCTTGGCCGCAGAATCCAAAGCTTGCTGATAGGTGAATTTGCCCGTACCGAACAACTCGTACGCCTTATACACCGCCCCCATGTCTCCGGAGGCGACACCTTCATGGCAAGCCAAATTACTTATCAAGAACAACGCGGCCTGCTGTTTCAAGGAATCCCCTTCATAAAGTTCCAACACATGCCGCAAAGCCGGATTCTTTTTCAAAGCCAACGCATACATGTCTTCTTCCGATGAAACGGATGTGCAACTTACACCCAATGCGAATAGCCCTAAAAGATGAAAAAACAGCCTTATTTTCATGATATTAAAATTAGATTAATATTTAAAGTTATGCGAAATTAATAAAACAGCATAACAAATCCAAATAAAAACGCGAAAATATGTAATTCAAAATAAATCATGTTATGTCAGAATTCACGTTGTTCGACATACTGCGATTCTCGCACCCTTTTCCCCAAAAAACATGGTATTGTTTCTTCTAATTTATGGAATACACCACAATTTTCACGACATTTCATTTTGATTTCTTGCGATAATTCCTTTTCTTTGTATTTGCATAAACCCTAAAATAAATATCTTATGGGCAAGCTCAAGGACAGATACATACGATTCGACTGGGCCATCAAGCGGCTGCTACGCGACAAGGCCAACTTCGCCGTGCTGGAAGGGTTGCTCACAGTGCTCTTCGAGGACAAGACGCAAATCGTGGAAATATTGGAAAGCGAGGGGAACCAATTGGCCGAGACCGACAAGTTCAACCGCGTGGACATCAAGGCCAAGAACAGCAAAGGCGAAATCATACTCGTGGAGGTACAGAACACGCGGGAGGTTTATTATCTGGAACGCATACTTTACGGAGTGGCCAAGACCATCACCGAACACATTTCATTAGGCGAGAGCTATGGAAACATCAAGAAAGTGTACTCCATCAGCATCGTCTATTTCGATTTGGGCAAGGGTAACGATTACCTCTACCACGGACAGAACCGTTTTATAGGCGTGCACACTTCCGATGAACTGCAAATCTCGACCAGGCAGGAGGATGCCATCCTGCCCAAGTACCCAAGGGAGATTTTCCCGGAATATTACATCATACGCGTGAACGAGTTCGACAAGGTAGCAAAGACGCCACTGGAAGAATGGGTCAACTACCTAAAGACGGGGGAAATCGAACCCGACACTAAAGTCCCGGGCTTAAGCGAAGCACGGGAGAAACTGAAATATTACAGTATGGCTCCCGCCGAACGGTACGCCTACGACGAGCATCTCAATGCCATCATGATACAAAATGACGTGTTGAGCACAGCCAAACTGGAAGGATTGACGGAAGGACGGTCGAAAGGGCTAGCCGAAGGACGAGCAGAAGGATTAGCGGAAGGACGAGCAGAAGGCATATTATCCACGGCACGGAACCTGAAAGCCATGGGGCTGTCCATGGAAGATATTTCTCGCGCCACCGGACTCTCCAAAGAAGACATCTTGAAATTGTAGGTTTCTTGTAGGGTGTCATTCCGGCGCACACCGTCGCATATATACCCGAAACGAATCATCACAAACCGGAAAACCAATCATAACACAATGGTTTTCCGGTTTGTGGTAAGAATAAATTATCTATTCAAACTCATAATCCAATACGTGTAAATCATTATCCATTGAAGGACTGAAAATAACCCTTTTGTTTATTTTATCGTAAACCATATGAGACGCTATGATATCTAAGTTTATTTTCTTCATAGGATTCCCCTCATAGTCATAAACCTCTATGGAAGATGTTCCTGACAATCCGGATGTCTCCACGTCTCCCTGCGACAAAATGTAAAAGCATTTCTTTCCGCATACCACATCCGTATAATACCCTCCGTCTTTCATCCTTTCTTCTCCGTCACCCTTCACGGCCAACTCTGGTATCACATGCCGCCCGTCGGACAATGAGGCTATCATAAAACCATCCTGATAAAGGTAAGCAAATACGGCATGCCCAAACGCCACATCATACGAAAAATTATAAAGCGTGGAATTACCACCTTTACTTTCGTCAAAGAAAACAATCGAATCCGAGCATGACAGGTTCTCTATATCCGTAATCTCCCATACAACTTCTCGCGGACTATATGAAATATTTCCAAAAGTTGAATATGAGACAAACTTAGGGGAATTTAAAGGTATCTGCACGCCCATATTCTTTTTCTTTTGAATTACATACGAACTGTCGACCTTCGTCACGTCATAGATTCCCCACCGAAAATTATCAATGACGGTATAAGCAGTATCCGTTATTGGTATCAGGTGAGGAGAAATCCATTCATTCTCTCCGTTTCCTTTACGGCCGAATTTTCCGGTAATCCGGAAATCATTTGTGTTGAACACATAATAAAATGGTTCGCCACCACCATTCTTACAAATGAGCATTGTATCCACGATACACCACTCTTTTATATTCATAAATTCATCTACCACAACCGGATAGGTTTCCATTGAAATGACAGCACCAAACTCACGAGTATTATGTCTGTCTCTTATACACATCTGACGCTGCCGACGAATAGAGAGGTGTAG
>ERZ1504236.503-NODE-503-length-10571-cov-4.627140_pt1 | contig 10571 bp, 9 predicted proteins | sample MGYA00572400_ERZ1504236 | MGnify/ENA primary metagenome ERZ1504236 (study PRJEB39906, sample SAMEA3182094) | gut metagenome | biome: human; feature: gut; material: Stool; isolation source: human stools | place: Canada | collected 2012-02-21 ... | reverse complement strand
GTCAGATGTGTATAAGAGACAGCGTTAATAATATGCCTGCTACTCCAGAAGCCAAAAGGACTTTGCTGACATTGGGAGAAATGAATGGAAATGGTAAGAAATCGGCAGAAATGCTGGCTTCTTCATTGGCCGATTCCAAATATTTTAATCAGGTGATGATTTGTGATTCGGCTTTAAATGATACTCATTTTGCGGGTAGACGGATTCTTACTCAGAAAGAAGTGCAGCAACTCGCTGGTGAACTTGATGCTGACCTTATTTTTTCATTGGATCAGGTCGGTATCCAGACTGAGCGTGATGAACTTGTTTATCCGGGGATTGCTGCATCATGGCCGGTTATTAAAGCAAAAGTTACTCCTGTTTTAAGCATTTATCTACCGGAGCGTGAAAGACCGATACAGGTGATTGCTAAAACAGACAGTTTGCAGTGGGATGCAGGCTTGGCTCCTTCAGACAGGCAGATGCAGGAGGAAGCAGCTTCATATGCTGCATATATGCTTACCCAGATGTTGGTGCCTTACTGGAAACAAACAGAACGTATATATTATGATGGTGGTTGTGTAGAAATGCGTGATGCAGCTGTTTGTGTAAGAGAAAACGACTGGCAGGGTGCATACGATTTATGGAAATCACTGTTCGATCATAGCAAATCGAATAAGCTGAAAATAAAGTCAGCTTTTAATCTGGCTTTGGCTTCTGAAATGCAAGGTGACTTACCTCAAGCTGAAAAATGGATGAAAGAGGTTGAAAAACGAGTAACTGCCGGGTCAGACGAAGAAGCAGTGTGGAAGTTTTATGCTGCACAGTTGGCAGAAAGGTCGAAAGATTTTCCTTATTTAAATGCCCAAATGGGCCGTTTTGGAAACAAATTCTAGCTTTATCTGTTGCGCGAAAGATTTTTTTTGTACATTTGAGGTAATAAAATTCGATAAACATGATGAACATTAGTGAACAGTCGCACGCTTCTATAGCTTCTGCTTTGGAAGAAGCTCTCAGCAGATATGCTGTGAAAAATGATAGTTCGGTAGTAACAGATATTCATTTGCAGCCAAAACAAGATAGCGGAGAACTAGTTGTCTTCAACGATGATGATGAAGAGCTGGCACGTGCCGTTATTGCTGAATGGGTGGATTATGATGGAGAAGATTTTTATACAGAAGTCGAGCCATTGCTCCGTGCGGAAGTTACAGCATTGAAAAATGAAAAAGGTCTGGACAAGCTTTGCCTGATGAAGCCTTATTCGTTTGTACTAGTAGATGAAGAAAAGGAAACTGTTTCGGAACTTTTGCTTATAGACGATGAGGACACTTTATTGCTAAGCGACGAGTTGCTGAAAGGACTTGATGAAGAACTGGATGCCTTCTTGAAAGATTTGCTGGAAAAATAATCAGTAAATCTATCTGCTTCTAGAAAAAATATCGGTGACTTATCAAATTTAATACTATGGGGGAGCGCATTACCTTTCGTAAAAATGAGCGTCTGCATACGATTAATCCCCGTTGGAGAGGAAATCCAATTGTTAAGGGGAAGTTTTTCAATCGTCAGCATCGCTGGCGTCCGGGAATGGGTAGTGTGCTTAAATGGCGTTTTTCCCCCAATCCGCAGCGTAAGGAAAAAAGAACGATAAAATGGAATCCGAAGGTTCATTTTCTTCGTTCTTTGGATGCTGTAGTGGGTAATACATTGATATGGCTTGGTCATAACTCTTTTTTCCTGCAGGTAGGAGGAAAGCGTTTTATGATAGATCCTGTATATGGGAGTATTCCTTTCGTAAAGCGTAGAAGCCAGTTTCCTGCCAATCCTTCCATATTTACTAATATTGATTATCTGCTTATCAGCCACGATCATTTCGATCATTTGGACAAACCGAGTGTGGCTCGTCTTTTTGCCGATAATCCGCAGATGAAACTGTTTTGTGGTATTGGTACGGGTGCTTTGATAAAGAGCTGGTTCCCGACAATGGAAGTGATTGAGGCTGCGTGGTATCAACAGCATCGTGATGGCGACTTGCGATTGACGTTTCTGCCGGCACAGCATTGGAGCAAGCGTGGAGTAAACGATGGGGGAGAACGCTTGTGGGGGGCTTTTATGATAGAGGCCGATGGTATTACAATCTACAACAGTGGTGATACAGGATATGCCCGTCATTTCAGCGAACTTCCGGAACTGTTTCCACATATCGATTATTGCATGATAGGAATAGGTGCGTATAAGCCGCGTTGGTTTATGAAACCTAATCATATATCACCCTATGATGCACTTACAGCTTCGACAGATATGAATGCCCGTATCACCGTACCGATGCATTACGGTACGTTCGATCTTTCAGACGAGCCTTTGTTCGATCCTCCTCATGTCTTTGCAGCAGAAGCCCGTAAGCGAGATATGCCCGTTCTGCTTCCTGAACTGGGAGAAATTGTCAAGCTCAGTCACCAGCGCTAATTCTGAAAAATTTTTATTTTCCCGTTTCTTTAGGTGCTATTATCAGATTATCTTTGGGTACGACGATGGTCCGTTGGGCTGTCGAGTCATTGTTTATGCTGGTTACTTCGCCCTTTGTGGTAAAGTATACATAATTTCCCATGTCATAAAAACGGTAAACTTTTACTCCATCGTGTTCGAACAGGTAACTTATAGTATATGTATCGTTATTCTGAGGTGCTTTGTTCTGAATAGGTATTCCTACGCCACAGGAGGAGAATATCATGGAGCACAGAGAAATAAGGCCTGTATAAAATAAACTTGCTTTCATGCTTAAAAGTTTGGGGTTATTCGCTTTCACAAATATATCCAAAATTCTGATTATACAGGAGTTTATGGCTGGAATTTATTTTTATAGCAGTATGATGAAAGGAGTTTATCTGAGGAAATGAATGGGGAATAAAAAAACTTGAAGCAGGTTTGATCTATTCCTGCTTCAAGTTTATTATAGAGGGTATTTAATTTACTTTTTCAGTGCAGCAATGCTTTCTTTCAATGCGGCAATCTTAGTTTCAGCATCAGCTTGTTTTTTACGTTCCATTTCAATAACGTTTGCCGGTGCCTTGCTTACAAATTTTTCATTATTCAGTTTCTTCAATACGCTCTGTAAGAATCCTTCCTGATACTTCAAGTCTGCTTCCAGCTTCTTCAGTTCTTCTTCTACGTCGATAAGATTACCCAGCGGTATGAAGTATTCTGTTGTGCCTACCATGAATGAAGCAGCACCTTCTGGCTTACTTTCTACTACAGTTACAGCAGAGAGGTTTGCCATCTTCTTCACAACCTCTGCATATGCCATCAGCTGAGTGTTTTCTCCAAGTACGAGCATTTCGAGTACTTCTTTCTGTGCAATGTTTTTCTGCAAGCGGATGTTGCGGATACCTGAAATGATTTCTTTCAGCTGATCGAATGCATTGCAAAGTTCGTTGGCTGTCTGTAAGTCACGACCGCAGAAAGTTTCCAGCTGAGCAACCATGATACTTTCTCCCGGTTTGCGATCGTAGATATGCTGCCACAATTCTTCTGTGATGAATGGCATAAACGGATGAAGCTGACGCAACAGAACATCGAAGAAATGTAATGTAGATTCGTATGTCTTTTTGTCGATAGGCTGACCGTATGCAGGTTTTACCATTTCCAGATACCAGCTTGAGAATTCATCCCAGAACAGTTTGTAAACTAGCATCAGCGCTTCGCTCAAACGATATTTGCTAAACAAGTCGTCCATTTCGGCAGAAACCTTAACCAGCAGGTTATCGAACCATTCGGTTGCCAGCTTAGCATATTCCGGCTGTTCGATGTCGGCTACTTGCCAGCCTTTTACCAGACGGAAAGCATTCCATATCTTGTTGTTGAAGTTACGTCCTTGTTCACACAGTGCATCGTCGAACAAGATATCGTTTCCGGCAGGTGCAGAAAGCATCATTCCCATACGTACACCGTCAGCACCATATTGCTCTATCAAATCCAGCGGATCGGGTGAGTTACCCAATGATTTTGACATCTTGCGTCCAATCTTATCACGTACGATACCGGTGAAATATACATTCTTAAACGGCATATCGCCCATGTATTCATAGCCAGCCATAATCATACGTGCTACCCAGAAGAAAATGATATCCGGACCAGTTACCAGGTCGGAGGTAGGATAGTAGTATTTGATTTCTTCATTACCCGGATTGTTGATACCGTCGAAGAGTGAGATAGGCCACAACCATGAAGAGAACCAAGTATCCAGACAGTCGTCATCCTGACGCAAGTCTTCTACTTTCAGATTTTGGTTACCGGTTTTTTCTTTAGCCAGTTCCAAAGCCTTTTCAGGAGTTTCGGCTACTACAAAGCCACCTTCAGGCAAGTAATAAGCCGGAATACGGTGACCCCACCACAACTGACGGCTGATACACCAGTCTTTGATGTTTTCCAACCAGTTGCGATATGTATTTTTATATTTAGCAGGGTAGAACTTCAGTTCGTCGTTCATTACAGGAGGCAAAGCCATGTCTGCAAAGTGCTGCATGCGCAGGAACCACTGCATAGAAAGTTTCGGCTCGATAGCTACGTTGGTGCGTTCAGAGAAACCTACCTTATTGGTGTAAGCTTCTACCTTTTCCAGCAAGTCAGCAGCAGCCAGGTCTTTTTCAATCTGTTCACGAACATCAAAGCGATCCATGCCTACGTACATACCAGCAGCTTCGCTGATAGTTCCGTTGTCGTTGAAAATATCGATAGAAGGCAGGTTGTATTTTTCTCCCAGCATGTAGTCGTTTACATCGTGTGCCGGAGTTACTTTCAGACAACCGGTACCAAACTCAATGTCTACATAGTCATCTTCGATAACCGGAATGACACGTCCAACCAGCGGAACGATTACTTTCTTACCTTTCAGCCACTGGTTTTTCGGGTCGTTTGGATTGATACACATTGCAGTATCACCCATAATTGTTTCAGGACGTGTAGTAGCTACTACTGCATATCTGCCTTCCGGATCGCCTTCTACTTTGTAGCGCAGATAGAAAAGTTTACTGTGTTCTTCTTTGTAAATAACTTCTTCATCGCTGAGGGCAGTCAAGGCTTTCGGATCCCAGTTTACCATACGTACACCGCGGTAAATCAATCCTTTATTGTATAAGTCAACGAAAACTTTAATAACACTTTCGCTACGTTTTTCATCCATTGTGAAAGCAGTGCGGTCCCAATCGCATGAAGCACCCAGCTTACGGAGCTGCTTCAAGATAATGCCTCCGTGTTCTTCGGTCCATGCCCATGCGTGTTTCAAGAACTCTTCGCGGGTAAGGTCGGTTTTCTTTATACCCTGTTGAGCCAGTTTGTTTACTACTTTAGCTTCTGTTGCAATAGAAGCGTGGTCTGTTCCCGGAACCCAGCAGGCATTTTTGCCAGTCATACGGGCGCGGCGTACCAGAATATCCTGAATGGTATTGTTAAGCATGTGTCCCATGTGGAGCACTCCGGTTACGTTTGGCGGCGGAATCACGACGGTATACGGTTGGCGTCCGTCGGGTTTAGAACTGAAAAGTTTATTGTCCAGCCAATACTGGTACCATTTCCCTTCCACATCAGCGGGATTGTACTTACTTGCTAATTCCATTTTTCTATATCGTTTTTAAATGTTTGTTTTTATACGTTTTAGGTTGCAAAATTAATAAAAGTAGTTGGATTTCTGATATTATGCCCCGAAAAACGTCTTTCTATGGCTGTATAAAATTTTACCCCTTCATACCAGTCAGCGTATGAAGGGGTAAAAACGGCTGCATACCTGGGTTAGTATGCAGTTTTTTATAAAGAATATAAACTTTTTTCTTAGTTACATTCCGTTTTCTTAAATCAATTCGTCGGAAGTGTATCCCTGAGGCAATGTGCGGCAGTTATAGCCTGAAGCCATAATTTCACCGTAAGCTCCGGCAGAACGGAGTGCGATAAGATCGCCTCGTTTTACACGGTTCAGGTCGATAGCTTTGCCGAAAACATCAGATGATTCACAGATAGGACCTACTACATCATAAGTTTCGTTCGGTTCTTCGGAAGTAATGTTCTCTATCTTATGGTAAGCCTGATAGAGAGCCGGACGGATAAGGTCGGTCATACCTCCATCGACAATGGCAAACTGTTTGTTTGTTCCCTGTTTTACGTAGATAACTTTAGTGATAAGACTTCCGCACTGACCTACTACAGAACGTCCCAATTCGAAGTGTAATGTCTGTTGCGGACGCAGCTTCAGATGTTTATGATAAGTAGCAAAATAATCAGCAAAGTCGGGGATAGGCTGGCGGTTCGGATGAGCATAGTCTATACCAAGTCCACCACCGACATTGATATGTTCTACGATGATCTGGCGTGCGTAAAGTTTTTCCTGCAAATCGTTTATGCGATTACACAGAGCTACAAAGTCTCCCATATCCAGAATTTGTGAACCGATATGGAAGTGCAAGCCTACAAACTTCACATTGTTCATTTCGAGTGCACGGTCTATCACCTTATCCATGTCTTGCATGCTGATACCAAACTTGTTCTCTGCAAGTCCGGTGGTGATATTGGCATGGGTATGTGCACCGACATCCGGATTGATGCGGAAAGCTACTCGGGCAATTTTTCCTTTTGCTGCTGCCAGTTCGTTGATTACTTCCAGTTCTGGAACAGACTCTACATTAAAGCAGAAAATGTCGTGATCTAGTCCCAGGTTTATTTCACGGTCGGTTTTTCCGACTCCTGCATACACAATTTTGCTTGCTGGAAATCCTGCTTTGATTGCTGCTGCAATTTCACCTCCACTTACACAGTCTGCTCCCAATCCATGCTCACGGATAATGCTCAACACCTTTGGATTAGCATTAGCTTTAATTGCATAGTGCACACAAAACTTATTGTATTTAGCAGCCTCTGTACGGATTACGTTTAACGTATCTCTCAGCAGGTTTGCATCATAATAGTAAAACGGGGTTTCCAGTTCGCGGAATTTATTGATGGGAAATGTTCCTTTCATATACTGTAAAGAATTAAGTTGTAAAAAAAACGGACGATGCGATTCAAGTATAACCGTATCATCCGTTTTCTTTTGATGATTATTTATTATTAAATAAAACGTCGCTTAATGATTGCAGTGCTGTCTTCTTATCCGATTCTCGAATCAGGAACGAAATGTTGTAATTGCTTCCTCCAAACGAAATCATACGTACAGGAATGTTACGCATTGCCTGGATAGCTTTTGCTTCAAATCCGATATTTTCCCATTCCAGATCTCCCACAACGCAAACGATACACATGTCATGGTCTACGGTTACAGTACCATATTTCTTCAGGTCGTTTACGATTTCATTCAGATGTTTGGTATTGTCAATAGACATCGATACACCTACTTCAGAGGTACAAACCATATCGATGGGTGTCTGGTAGCTTTCGAAAATTTCGAATACTTTACGCAAGAAACCGTGAGCCAGTAACATACGGCTTGACTTGATCTTGATAGCAGTGATATTGTCTTTTGCTGCAACAGCTTTAATCTTACCTTTTTCAGTTTCGTTTGAGATAAGTGTACCCGGTGCACTTGGTTCCATTGTGTTGAGCAGACGTACCGGAATATTAGCATATTTGGCAGGTTGCACACAAGTCGGGTGCAGAATCTTAGCTCCGAAGTATGCCAGTTCTGCAGCTTCTTCGAAGTGAAGCTGACGTACCGGAGAAGTTTTGTCTACCACGCGCGGATCATTATCGTGCATTCCGTCAATATCAGTCCATATCTGGATTTCTGAAGCGTTTACAGCTGCACCGATAAGAGAAGCGGTATAATCACTACCTCCACGTTGCAAGTTGTCTATTTCTCCGTAAGCATTGCGGCAGATAAATCCTTGTGTAATATATATTTCCTGTCCAGGATTTGCTTCAAGCTGTAAAGCCAGTTTCTCGCGGATGTAGTTTAAGTCGGGTTCGCTGTTTTTGTCTGTGCGCATAAATTCCAAAGCCGGAATCAAAACCGCTTTCACGCCTTGTTCGCAGAGATAATTAGTTACCATGTTGGTAGAAATGATTTCTCCCTGTGCAAGAATAACTTTTTCTTCGAACAGTGTAAATATATCCTTTGTGAAAGATCGGATGTAGTCGAATACCGATTTTACGAACTCCAGAGTCTTCTGTTTATACTCTTCGGTAGAGAAAAGTTCATCAATATGCTGTTTATATTTTGCTTCCAGCTTATTGATTACTTCGTTTGCTCCTTCGGGATTTTTCTTGTATAGATAATCCGAAATTTCAACCAGTGTGTTGGTTGTACCCGACATTGCAGACAATACTACTATTTTCTGCTCGCCATCAGTAATTAATTTGGCAACATCTTTCATTCTCTGTGCAGAGCCTACTGATGTTCCTCCAAACTTTAAGACTTTCATTTCTAGTTTCGAATTTTAATTGTTCTATAAAATACTCTTTCTTTTGGGCGCAAAGATACGAATATTTTATGGTTCTTTTTAATAATGATAATAAAATCTCTAACAATTTGTCTTTTTTAGTATTCACTTGCTTCGCGCAACTGATGTTGTCCGCAGCAGTATACTTTTCCTGGAAACTCGCTTAAAAGGTTCAGGTTGTGGGTTGTCATGATGATAGCCGTCCCCTGTGTACATATTTCCTGAAGCAATTTGACGATGTTTCTGCCAGTCTCTACATCCAGGTTTCCGGTAGGTTCATCAGCCAGGATTATTTCAGGCTTGTTCAATATTGCACGTGCTATGACGATACGCTGCTGTTCGCCGCCTGAGAGTTCATTCGGCATCTTGTAGCCTTTGTTTTCCATGCCTACCAGACGTAATACTTCTTCAATTCGACTTTCTCTTTCTGAAAATTGCTTCCAGCCTGTAGCACGCAGTACGAAATCCAGATTATCGTATACAGTACGGTCGGTCAGAAGCTGGAAATCCTGAAATACGATGCCCAGTTTCCGTCGCAGGCTGGCAATATTTTTTTGCTTGATGGTACGCATATCGTAACCCAATACAGTTGCTTCTCCTTCGCATATATCCAGTTCACCGTATATGGTTTTCAGGAAAGTCGACTTACCGGTACCCACTTTTCCTATCAGGTAGACGAACTCACCTTTTTTCAGTTCAAAGTTTACATTGTTCAGTATGCCTAGCTCCTGCTGGTTGATATCTACATTTTTATAACTTATGAGTGGTTGGTCTTCCATAAAATCAATGTTTCTTCCAGTTTTCGCTGTGGCGTTCTTTTAATTCGCGTGCTAAATCTTCAATGCGGTAGCCTTTCGATGTCAGCAGTACGATAAGGTGATAAAGCAAGTCGGCTCCTTCATAAATCAGGCGTTCGTCTGTTCCGTTGCATGCTTCGATGATTGTTTCTACTGCTTCTTCACCTACTTTCTGAGCCATTTTGTTGACTCCCGATTTGAAAAGACTTGTCGTATAAGATTTCTCAGGCATTTCTTCGTGACGTTTGTCGATGAAGTCTTGCAACTCTTTCAGGAACATAATATCCTGTTCGTTCTTTTCACCCCAGCAAGTATCTGTTCCTGTATGACAAACTGGTCCTGCAGGATTTACCTTTATCAGCAGCGTGTCATTGTCGCAGTCGGCCGCAATGGAAACTACATGCAGGAAATTGCCGCTTTCTTCACCTTTTGTCCATAATCTGTTTTTGGTGCGGCTAAAGAATGTGACTTTTCCAGTTTCCACTGTTTTATTGTATGCTTCTTCATTCATAAATCCCAACATCAGTACCTTTTGGGTATAATTATCTTGAATGATGGCAGGAACAAGTTCGTTCATCTTCTCAAAATCTAAATCCATATTTTATATATTTTAAAGTTAAACTCTAACGTTGATTCCTTCTTTGCAAAGGTATGCTTTTAATTCGGGAATAGGAATCTCACCGAAATGAAAAACGCTGGCGGCTAGTGCTGCATCCGCTTTTCCGATAGTAAAAGCATCTCTAAAGTGTACCTTGCTTCCTGCTCCTCCCGAAGCGATGACGGGAATGGTCAGTATTTCGCTCAGTTGGGACAGGGCATCATTGGCGTAACCGTTTTTTACTCCATCATGGTCCATACTTGTGAACAATATTTCTCCTGCTCCGCGTTCATTGGCTTCCCGCGCCCATTCAAAAAGATTCCGGTCCGTTTCTTTCCTGCCGCCGTTCAGGTAACATTTCCACCCGTCTGCTGTTTGCTTGGCGTCGATTGCTACTACGCATACTTGAGAGCCAAAGTGAGAGGCTATGTCGTCTATCAACTGCGGATTGCGGATAGCCGAAGAATTGATGGAGATTTTATCAGCTCCGGCGCTGAGCAGACGATCTACATCGCTTAATTCATGGATGCCTCCTCCTACCGTGAAAGGTATGCTGATATGTGCAGCAATACGTTTTACCAGGTCGGTAAAGGTTTTTCGTCCTTCGTGACTGGCTGTTATATCCAGATATACCAGTTCGTCAGCCCCTTGTTCGCTGTATATCTTTCCTAGTTCTACAGGATCACCGGCTTGTCGGAGATTTACAAAATTCGTTCCCTTTACGGTTTGTCCGTCTTTGATATCCAGACATGGGATAATTCGTTTTGCTAACATATATAT
>ERZ1504236.492-NODE-492-length-10728-cov-8.138668_pt1 | contig 10728 bp, 7 predicted proteins | sample MGYA00572400_ERZ1504236 | MGnify/ENA primary metagenome ERZ1504236 (study PRJEB39906, sample SAMEA3182094) | gut metagenome | biome: human; feature: gut; material: Stool; isolation source: human stools | place: Canada | collected 2012-02-21 ... | reverse complement strand
TGACCTTGTGGCTAACGCCACGTAGCCGATATTTATTTTTTTAACGGACTATTGTTTTCATAGTCTACGTATTTTTCGGTTATTGCAAATATATGCTTTTTTTCGGCATTTTTTGTCGTTTCAAATATAAATCTTAACTTTGTGAAGATGGGTATCCGAATCAGTGATGCCATAATCATCGGACGCACGGGCCGTGCGTCCCTACAAATTATAAAAACCTATACGTTATGATTAATCCACATAGATATTGCGTGATTATGTGCGGCGGCATCGGAAGCCGTTTCTGGCCCTACAGCCGCACTGACCGCCCCAAGCAGTTTATCGATTTCCTCGGCACGGGGCGTACGCTCCTGCAGATGAGCTATGACCGTGTGCTTCCGTTGGTCGACCCCGAGCATATCATAATAGTCACCAATGCACAGTATGCGTCGCTTGTCAAAGAGCAGCTCCCCGACATCAGGGATGAACATATACTACTCGAACCGGCACGCCGCAACACCGCGCCCTGTATAGCATGGGCCGCATGGCACATAGCGGCCATTGACCCCGAGGCGTCAATGATAGTGACCCCGAGCGACCACCTCATCACCCGCGAGAGGGAGTTCGAGGCAGCCATCACCAAGGGTTTTGAATTTGTCGAGCAGCATGACGCGCTCCTTACGCTCGGCATCAGCCCGACACGCCCCGAGACGGGCTACGGCTACATACAGGTAGGCGACCGTGTCGAAGGCGATATTCTCACCGTAAAGACATTCACCGAGAAACCTAATCTCGAACTTGCCAAAGTATTCCTCGAATCGGGCGAATTTTTCTGGAATTCCGGTATCTTCCTGTGGAGTGCCCGCAGCATAAAGAGCGCCCTGATGCACCATGCGCCCGACATAGCCAACCTGTTTGAGCGTGGCGCCGACAAGTTCAGCACTCCGGCCGAAAATGAGTGGATTGCGCACAATTTCCCCGGTTGCATGGGCATATCCATCGACTTCGCAGTGATGGAAAAGGCATCGAACGTATATGTCGAGACAGTCAATTTCGGGTGGAACGATCTCGGCACATGGAGCGCGCTCTATGACAATTCGCCCAAAAACCGCGACGCCAACGTCACCCAGCAGTGCGCCGTGCTCGCCTACAACTCGACGGGCAATATATTCGCCGTCAAGAATCCCGGCAAACTTATCGTGGTCGACGGCCTGAAGGACTACATCGTGGCCGATGCCGGCGATGTGCTTCTCATCTGCCCGCAGGCCGAGGAGCAGCGCATAAAGAATATGGTTAACGACGCCAAAATATCATTTGGTGACAAGTATTTGTAAACGTGGCTGATACGTTTGATATACGCGCCCAGGGCGATGACCGCGACGGCGATTTCGAGCGCGCGTTGCGCCCGCAGCGCTTCGAAGATTTCTCCGGCCAGGAGAAGATAGTGGAAAACCTCAGGGTATTCGTGGCTGCCGCACGCATGCGCGGCGAGGCTCTCGACCACCTGCTGCTCCACGGGCCTCCAGGACTGGGCAAGACCACGCTGTCGGCCATCATCGCCAATGAGCTTGGCGTGGGATTCAAGGTGACGTCGGGACCGGTGCTCGACAAGCCCGGCGACCTCGCGGGCATTCTTACGTCGCTCGAGGAGAACGATGTGCTTTTCATCGACGAAATCCACCGTCTAAGCCCTGTTGTCGAGGAATATCTCTACTCGGCGATGGAGGATTACCGTATCGACATAATGATAGACAAAGGCCCCGGCGCACGCTCGGTGCAGCTCACGCTGTCGCCGTTCACGCTTGTCGGCGCGACCACCCGTTCCGGGCTTCTTACATCGCCGCTGCGCGCGCGTTTCGGCATCAACTGCCATCTGGAATATTACGACCATGAGATATTGCGCTCAATCGTGCTCCGCTCGGCGCGCCTGCTCGGCACACGCTGCACTTCGGATGCGGCGCTCGAAATAGCGATGCGCTCGCGAGGCACGCCCCGTATAGCCAACGCTCTGCTGCGCCGTGTGCGCGACTTCGCCATGGTGAAAGGCTCCGGCGTGATAGACCTCGCGATAGCCAAGTTCGGCCTCGAAGCGCTAAATATCGACCGTTACGGCCTCGATGAGATTGACAACAAGATACTTACAACGATAATAACGAAATTCAAGGGAGGTCCCGTCGGCCTCACTACCATAGCCACGGCTCTCGGCGAGGACCCGGGCACCATCGAGGAGGTGTACGAGCCATACCTCATAAAGGAAGGCTTCATAAAGCGCACCCCCCGCGGACGCGAAGTCACCGACCTTGCCTACACCCACCTTGGCCACGCCCTCAACGACGGTATCGGCGGCCTGTTCGAGTAAAGAGGATAGGGGCGGGGGCGTCCCGCCCCCGTGGTATTCTTTCAGTCACATAAATCACCTCGGTGGCGCGACGCCCCCGCTCCACTCAGCCCGGTTGCTGATTGCATCGGACTCGTCCGACCGGTCAGACATGTCAGGCGAGTCCGACTTTGATGACAAAATAAAAAATCACCCTCCGACGAGGGTGATTTTTTATTTTGCAGCCGTTTCTTAAAGGAGCGGCTGAGTTATGTTATGGCTTTATCAGCGTACAACCATTTTTGTGACTTCCGAGCCCTGACGCTTGATGACGAGCTGTCCGGCAGCGGGAGCATCGACACGCATGCCCTGCAGGTTGAAGTACTCTACGGGAGCGTTGATGTCGTCATCGGCTGTGATATTTCCGATGCCGGCCGAGAATGACTTGAAAGTGATGGTGCTCGGCGTCTGGTCCGCATTGTTGCTGCCGTAGTAGATTTTGTTTGACGTTGAAGCATAGACGTATGTCGACCGATAGGGGAAAGAGATTGTAGCGGTGCCGTCGTTGTTTTCGGTAAGGGTAATCTTTAAAGCGTCGTCAGTAGCTGCTTCATTGACATTATTGTAGTAGCTTGCACTCATCAGCATATACTTACCGTCTGTATCGCCGCCGTTGATGCCGATTTCCTGTAACTCGACAACGAGATTAGTCGGGTCAGTGGCGTCAATTTCGATATTGGGGCTTACACTGTTGAATTTCAGGGCTGAATAAAGTTGACTCCAGGGATTGATTACGCGGTATGTTCCGGTTTCATTGTTTCGTTGTATTTTTACGGAGTAAGGGGCTGCATTAGTTTTGCCGAATACGGGCGCAATAATATTTTCCACCATGATGGCATCTACTTCCTCTCCCCACGGGTCGACATATTCAGCTCCGGGAAGTATAAGGCGGCCAGCTGTTTTCGCGTAGTTATACCATTTTGCCGGGTCTGTTTTATATTTGCTGTCGGCGGGAGCTTCGGGCCACTGGAGCATAAGTGAACCTATCGGGAAAGTTATAACACCGTTGTCCACGTATGCGTTTTTGTCAGCGAAGTTGGCGAGGAATGCCTCTTTGGTGATGTTGTCATATTCGTCCATCGCTACTGCAGAGAGGGTGCAGATATATGTGACGCCGTCCACATTGTCAGTTATACCGGTGAACTGTTTCTTTACCTGCACCATTTCGGGGTCAGTGGCATCGACATAAAGTACGCCCTCTTTCACCATGTCGGGCCATACGCCTACCACTTTGTAAAGACCGCTTTTGCCGGCTGCCTCGAATACTTCTACATCTACGGCCTCTTTTGTGCCGCCATAGCAATCGGCCAGCGCTGAAGCCACATATTTGCCTTGGCCTATTGAAGTCCATGTCTCGGCTGTGTAGTCGGGAGCCTTTGCTGCTGCGCGGCGGGGTGCGTCCATTTCGATGGTGGTACGCAGGGGTGACATTTCAAGACCTGTCTCGGTCGCCTTTTTAAGTGAAGCGGTGTTGCCGGCTGCACTTGCGGTAGCGGCGGCAAGCGCTAATGTGAGTAATGTGTAAAGTTTCTTCATGCGATATTGTTTTAGATAATGTGAATAAATTCGGAATATCGTTTTTGCGGTCTGGCAACCGCAAAAGCACGCCATGGCGTGCTATCATGTCGCAAAGATATAGCGTATTTTTAATTTATGCAAATAAAAAATATCAATTTTTTAGCAAAAAAATGTATTAGTGCATAATATTTTGACAAAATGTTAAATATTCTGCTGCTTTTTTATCCCGGAGAATATCACATCGTGTCGGTCAATGGTGTTATTCGTGTCGGGCAGTGATAGGAGCGGGGGCGTCTCGCCCCCGTGGTATTATTCTTAATCACAAGAAATTACCACGGGGGCGAGACGCCCCCGCTCCTATTCGTACCCCGCTCCTGTTGCAAGCGTTTACAGCGCTATGAGTGATGAGCCTTTGGAGGTACGGCGTATGTAGATGCCTTTTTCGGGACGGTCGACGCGTATGCCCTGCAGGTTGTAGTATTCGGCGGGTGCATTGTCGTCATCGACTTCGATGCCGTCGACGGAGCCGGAGCCCGACATTGACATTGTGTAGTCGAGAAGGTTGATGTCGTCGATACGATAGGATATTCTGACTGCGTCGGCAGTGATTTCATACAGACCGTTCTTTGCAGGAATCTCGGCGCCGCTTACGGCGTCATAGAGATGCAGGTCGGTGATGCCTTCAAGTTTCTTGACGGGAGCGTAGTTGTTGCCGCCTTTTTTCTCGAGGTCGAGCACTTCGGTAATCGGGGCTACAGTCGCTTTGGTGAGCGATGAGGCGGGATTGGCGGTGCTTCCTGCGGCGAGATATTTTGTTACGGCTTCGGTAAGCGACGGGATGCAATACACTTTCTTGATGTTGGTGTTGCGGAATATGCGGCTCTCATCGCAGAAATCCATGAATTTGGGAGCCAGGACAAACACGCGGTTGATTGCGCTTCCCGAGAATGAGTCTTTGCCGATGGTCGTCACTGACTGCGGTATGACAATCTGGGTCATGACTTCGGTGAACGCCAGTGTCATTGTGCCCATGGTGGTGAGCTGCGGGCCGAGGGTCACGCCCACGAGCGGCTTGCAGTTGGCGAAGGCAATGTTGCCGACAGTGAGCAGGTGCTCTCCGCCGGTGAATGACGCGAGCGAGAAGCATTCGTAGAATGCGGCTCCGCCAAGTTCCTTTATGGCGGGGATGGAGGCTGACTTAAGTCCGGAGCGCATGAATGCGTAGTCGCCGATATGCACTACGGCGGGTAGTGAGATTGACGACAGCGCGTAGGTATGTCCGAATGCCTCGTCGCCTATGACTTCGACGCTGCCGGCCTCGTATTCCTTATAGTATGCGAGTCGGGTGCAGCCGTAGAAAGCCTGCGAACCTATGATACGCATGTCGATGCCGGTAGTTATGCCGGTGATGTCGGTGTAGGAGAAGCCTTTGGCGGCAATCCGGGTGACGGTGTAGTTGTTGAGGCCGATGAAGTAGGTGTTTTTGATTTCGACGTCGCCTGTCGGCTTGTTGTCGGGGTTGGCGAACACTTCCACTTTGTGGTTCTGTCCGTCGACGGAGAGTACTTTTGCGCGGAGATTGGGAGTGAGGTCGATTTGTGCGCCCACCTCGGTTGCCGAAGCGCTGAAGGCAAACATTGCGGCGATGGCGGCGATGGCCGTGAATTTTAGTTTCATATTGTAAAAGATGAGTTGTAAGTAACTGTTTAAAATTATTTTATACTATTCATTCTCATTATTTTAATATTATGCCGGAGCCTTTTTCACCGCTTTCCATCTCGTCATCAGTCATGTAGCTCGCTACACTCCTTCTTCCTCACTGTAAATCGCCTGAAAAATCCTTCCGTCATAATATCAAAATAATTTTGAACAGTTACTTAAGATATTGTAAGTAACTGCTTATCGGAGCATGAAGCGGCAGGTGCTCTTGCGGCCGGCGGTCGTAGTGGCTTCGGCTACATAGACACCGGGGGTCAGGCCGGGGAGATATGTTTCGTTGCCTTCCTCGTGCCATACGGTGGCACCTGTCATGTTGTAGACGGTGATTGAAGCGCAGTCGTCGCTGCAGGTGATGTGGCGACCTGACACCGAGATGCCGCCTGCGTTGTCGACGGTGATGTCGTCAACTCCTCCGTACAGCCAGTGCTCTTTGGGGTAGATGGTCGACATGGGTATGCCGTCGACGGTGTAGCTTACGGTGACTTTCTGCACATATCCCAGCACGAGACCCGCGCTCCCTGACAGCACGGAGCCTTCACGGCCGATGCCGATGGGTTCGAGGTCGTTGAAAGCGATTTTGAAGTCACTGACATCGGCAGTGGGGGGATATACCTGTCCGACAGTGACTTTAAGATCGCAGTCGTCGGTTTCCTCAAACTGTATGGTGAAGTTGTGGCGCACGGTGCATCCGGCCGATGAGGCTTCGGAATATTTGTGCAAAGTACCGCCGGGTACGAAATATGAGGCCGTTGGGCATATATAGTCTACCGAGGGGGAGTAGGAGTCGACATATACCTGCGGCGACACGGTGGCGCCGTTGGCAGCCTGGAACATCGGGCCTATGGCCCAGCAATTGTAATCCTCGGAGTATTTGCGGTTGGCAGTGACGGCAATGTATACTTTCGGCTTGAAATTGAAAGTTGAGCCTGAGGGGGAATAGCAGAACTGAGGTCTGTTTTCAATGGTGTACAGGGTGCCCATCTCGATATGGTTGAGCACGCAGGCGTAGCCGAACGCAGGAGATGACGGCGCTTCGGTTGTTTTCCATAACGATGTGAATGCCGGAAGTTTGAGAGTGGTCAGCTTCAGACAGTTGGAGGCGAAATACGGGTACAGGTCGAAAGAGGAGTTCTCTGTGCCGCGCACTGCCGATGCGTCGATTATCTCGAGGCTGCGGCATAGAGAGAACATGTGTTCGCATGCGGTGGTGGAGCCGTTGGTACGGTCGTCGCTGTAGATTACTTTGGTGAAACCGCATGATGTGAACACCGAGTCGCCGTAGATTGCCGTGCTTGCCGAGAAGGGGAACTCTGCCAGCGACGAGCAGTTCTTGAACGCTGCCTCGTCGATGAGGTCAATGGGATTTTCCGATGTCACGCGCGTCAGCGAGCGGCAGCTTTTGGCAAATCGTGCGGGAATGGTGAGCTTTACGCTCTCTAAATGTATTGTCTGTAGCGATTCCGAGCCTTCAAATGTGCTTAAGCCCATCGAAGTCACGGTGCCGGGTATGGTGAGATTGATTAAACCCGAGTTCTGGAAAGCCCTTTTGCCTATTTTCGACACTGCGGAGAGGTCGATGCTTTTGAGATTGGTGGTATTGGCGAATGCGAATTCTTCGATACGGTCGACCGACGACGGTACGGTCAGTGTGGCGGCCGGATTTTTCGGAGGACATGACACAATGCGCTCGCCCCCTTCGATAAGCATGCCGTCGACGACACTCAGGCTATATGAAGAGCCGGAGCCTGTGACTACATAGCTGCGTATGGATTTGGCGCGGTTGAGGCCGCCGTTGTGGCTGATGTTGCACCGGCGTGGCAGCGTAAGTGTGGTGACGGTGCTGTTGCCGCGGAATGCGCTTTCGCTTATATATCTCGTGACGGAAGGTAGCGCGAATGAACCTCCTCCTGCCGGTATGGCCTGCGGTACCGCCAACAGGTAGTCGTCGTCGATATAGAGCATGTCGTTAATGGCGCTGAAGTACTTGTTGCTTGTGTTTACGATGAATTTCTTAAGTGCCGGGCAGTTGTCGAAATTCATCGGCCTGCACGGGTATGTACCTGATTTTGAGTCGCCTATTCTTGTAATTGTCGCCGGTATGGTGATTTCGGTCACTTCGGTAAGGTTGTCGAGGGCGTGAGGCTCGATGGCTACCACGCTGTAGGTGACACCGTCGGTGTGTTTGTAGCTTGCCGGTACCGAGAGTTTGCCCGATGAGGGCTGGTTGCCGCCCCAGCCGGTGAGCGTACATTGCTTTTTCGATTTGTTGAAATTGTCATAACGCCATATTATGGCGTTGGCCGGCAATAGAATACCGAGCATAGCTGCTGCTATCAAATACCGTTTCATTAATAATTAATTGATAAGGAAATGTGAATAATCGGCGGCAAATATACGCCCTTTCATGAATAAAACTCTCATTGTGAGGCTGTTCATTTCCGGTATATACTTTTTTGATACGGGAAGAACGAGGCGCGGAGTGATTTTATCAGGTCTATTTTCGGTCTATTGCGACCTGTATAATTTGTACAATCGGAGCGATTTGGCTAAATTAGACGCATGAAAAGGACGATTTACAGTATATTCGTGGCTGCCGCAGCGGTTTTGACCGTGGCATGCTCACGCCCGAGCACGGCAAAACCGCACCCGTGGCCTGCCGTCAACGATGTTGTCGACACATTGTCGCAGAGACTTGATTACGCCATCTACCACCATGCCGATTCTGACAGTGTCGGGGTGTGGGCTGACGAGATGGAGCGTCAGGCACAGAGGGCGGCGGATAATGAGGAGCTGACGGCACGTGCCGGCTACTACCGCGCCATGGCATCACGCATGCAAGGCGATGTGGCGGCATCCGACTCGATGCTCGCAGCGCTGCTCGGGAGCGTGGATTCCGCCGCCTGTCCTTATCTGTACAACCGCGTGGCATGGCATGCCGACAACAGTGCGGTGCGCGATATAGCAGCATACGAGCGTACGGTGAGCCGCCTGGATTATTTCCGCACTGCCGGCGACGATTTTCTCGCCGGGGCACTGTATACCGAGCTTGGCAACCTGCTGAATAATGTCCGCGACGCCGAGGGTGCCATTGCCGCCTACCACAGTGCCGATTCTCTCTACCGGCTTGCCGGTGCGCCCGACATAGCGGTGTTCAACAGTATGAATCTTGCTTCGGCCTACATAGTGATGCGCGACACCACGTCGGCCGTGGCGCTGCTCAACGGTTTGCGCGACAACAGTTATGTCGCCTCGCGTCCCGATGTCGAGGAACTGGTATTGGAAAAATTGTATGACTACTCGGCCGACACTACGGCATTGCTGAGGCTGTATGACATGCAGCGTGAACATCCGGGGGCTGTGCTGCTCAACGGCATGAGCCGGTATGCGTTGAGCTGTGGTGAGTATCAGCGTGCGTCGGCAATGGCCGAACAGGCTCTCGATGCGGCGATAGAGGAGGGTGAACCCGATTTCGCCGCCTACGCACTCTATGCCATGAGCGATGCGAGTGCCGCCGGGGGCGATACCGTGGCGGCTTTCCGTTCCCTGAAGGATGCCGTCGACCTGACCGATGAGATAAGCCTTGCCAACGAGCCTGACGAGATAGCCGCACTTGAGACGATGCGCGTTATCTCCTCGCGTCGTCTTGAAGCGGAACTGCAACGCAACCGCGCGACATTTAAATACGTATGCGTCGCTTTCGTGCTTACGCTTCTTCTCGTCGTGGCGGGATGGGTGGTGACGCTGCGCATACAGCGGCTTAAAATGATGGGGCGGAGGGCTGCCAGCGAACGCGACAGCATTTCGCGCCGCCTGATTGCCACCCAGATAGCCCGCTCGGAGTCTGAGCAGCTCATCACCAGCGTAGGCAAGGAGATAGGCGACATGAGCGACGCCGGACGTATCCCGGCCGGCGAGACGCGCCGTATTGTCAACGCGATAAAGTCGCACGCTGTGAAACAGGGTGACCGCGAGACATTCATAGAGACATTCAGCTCGATGCATCCCGAATTTGCCCAGCGGTTGCTTGAACTCAACAGCGCTTTCACCGAACCCGACATACGTCTTGCCACCTACATAGCCATGGGTATGGACACCAAGCATATAGCCGACACGATGGGTGTGCGTCCCGAATCGGTCAAGCAGGCACGCTGGCGCCTGCGCACCAAGCTGTCGCTCGAAAAAGGCGCCTCCCTCGAGCAAGCCCTCCGCGACCTGCTGGGATAACGGGGCAAGGTGCCGTGGAGTCCGGACGAGTCCGACCTTACATCGATAAAAATTGTAGGGACGCGATTCATCGCGTCCGCGTTATAGGTGTGTGAATTGGCACATTATGCCATTCGGGCGCGGACGCGATGAATCGCGTCCCTACAGTTTCGTTCGTATATTTTGAGCTCAGCAATACACTGCAAAAAGGTTGCACCCCCGGTGCAACCTTTTTGCATGTCGTATGGTATTATGGATTATTTCACCACTTTGACCGATTTGCCGGCTACATTGACGATGAGTACGCCGTTGGCTTCAACGTTGATGGGGGCGTTGGTCACGCCGTTGGCGAGGTTATTGTAGCTTGCCAGAGTCTTCCAGCCGAGTCCGTGGTCGCCGTAGCCGGCGCTGAGTATGTCGAGGTAACCGTCGCCGTTGAGGTCGGCGAGCGTTGTGTTGCCCGTTCCGTCGATATTGCGCCACAGCTGGGTGATATTTTCAGTCTTGCCCGACTCATTCTTTCTCAGACGTCCTGAGAAGACGCCGTGTCCGGCCTGTACGGCTACTTTGAAATCAAGAGACTTCATGTCGAGTTGCCAGGTAGCTTCCGCTCCTGCGCCGAGAGCTGTCGCAGCGGCTGCGACGAGCATCAGATTGGGAGTAAATCTTTTCATGATAGTAAACTTGGATTAGAGATTTGACGCAAAAATCGGAATAAATAGCATGAATGTAACAAATGCGTCAGATTTTGCAACAGATGCTCACCCTCCGCAAAGTGGCTAAACATAGCGGAAATCGTTTCAGACCTACGTCGGAAGCCGGTCGTACCTGATAAAAGGTCAGACGGGTCTGACCTCAATGCTGTTTACTTAGCATTTAAGCGTCCGTTTACTCTGACCTGTGCAAATAAATCGCAGGAAAAATTTTGTAAA
>ERZ1504236.488-NODE-488-length-10792-cov-6.998137_pt1 | contig 10792 bp, 11 predicted proteins | sample MGYA00572400_ERZ1504236 | MGnify/ENA primary metagenome ERZ1504236 (study PRJEB39906, sample SAMEA3182094) | gut metagenome | biome: human; feature: gut; material: Stool; isolation source: human stools | place: Canada | collected 2012-02-21 ... | reverse complement strand
GGCTCGGAGATGTGTATAAGAGACAGATGACAGCCAATGATGCCACTTCGTCGAGCCATCCGATGACAGGTATCCGCCGCGCATCGAGTATGTCAATAGGCAGGACAAGGTAAGCGAGTGCACCGAATATTACCCACTTATCCTTACTTGAAGTATCCTTGCTTCGCATCACATACCACAAGAGCAACACCGGTCGAGCCGCCGCTCTACCGGCCTTACGGCACCATTTACATATACTCTCCCAAAGAACACCATTGTTAAGATTTAATACTGTCATATCTACATTAATTTAATTTACAATAAAGAGCTGTCAAATACATCAAATCTATCATCGCCATCAAAAAAAGCGATGGATTTCTCCACCGCGATTTAATTGCAGATAAATAAACAAAATATTTATAGCTAAAATTATCTCTCTTTTAGATAGGGGACAAGTCGCTCTATTGAATCAATTATGGCCGCATCTTTTGGAGATAGATATTTCTTCTCTTTTAGTCTGATTATCTCTTTTTTTATAAACGCCATGACTTCAATTTTCATTAATTTACAATGAGTTTTGTCTCTGGTTGAATAATCTCCTCTATATATGAAATTGCAGCCGATACATGTTGGGCATGACTTTATAAAAGGACAACCATCACAATTTTTATCATGGGAACCCGTATCTTCTCCGATAGGATTGTTTGAGATGGTCTTTAACTGTTTTTTGTCAAGAACCAAGGGAGAAAGTATATGGCACGGATAATCTATTCCGTCCACATCATAAACCCGAAAACTGTTTCCTGCTCCACATACTTTTTTAGGTGGCTTGTGATGTGTAAGACATTCAGCATATTCATTTAAATCATGAATGAACTGAACAATCAAGGGATATTCAGGATATGCATTATAGAAATATATGAGTTTATGTAACTGGGATGCATAAGATTTTATTTTTGCTTCAGGCCATTCTTTTTCTTCAAATGCAATATTTGGATGTACTATAGCTCCCTTGCGTAGCAAATATACTATACCTTCCGCCATATGCTCGACGGAATCTGTATTTATTGTCATTTGTATCGGTTGTTTTGGCCATGTATTTATGAAGAAATCTAAATCGACATATAGCTCTGTACGATTGTATTTTTGAGCAGAGGGAATACCGTCATAACTTAAACCAAGGGTAATGATATCAGCGTTCGATTTAAGCCATTGCTTCATATCTTCATTTAACAAAGTCCCATTGGTACTGCCGAATAAACGATATTTACGTTTTAATTTTTTTGCTTTAATCCATTCTGTAAGATGTTTTATTGTATTAAAAGCCAATAATGTTTCCCCACCCATAAACGCAATTGTAAGCAATCCCTTGCTCTTTGACAGAAATGGCTCAAGTATTGATTGAGCCATTTCTAATGACATGTCTTTATTTTGTTTATGATGGATATAACAATAATTACAGTTTATATTACATCGATAGGTCATCAAAAGTCCAATGGCTTCATCAAAATTGTTGCCTATTGTTATCTCAGTTTCCATATTTATTATCCGGGATAACTACCATAAGAATAATCGCAATCAGTGGCACCTTGACATCCTCCTCTTGAATTACAGAGACGACGTCCAAAAGAAATATCTTGTTTATCCTGATTGTTATCTTCTCGTTCTATTCCTAAAGCTTTTTCATGTAAAGAGTCAATATCTTTTTGTAATATTTCTATATTATCCGTATCAGGAATATTAATAAAGTTATCTAAATCAATCTCCGAGCTCCCTGTCGAAAGCCCTGTCAGGGCTGGATTTGCGATATGTTCTATAATTGAGCCGGTAGATAAATAATCTTCCTCAGTTGAAATTGTTGAATATGAATTATTTTTATCAAAATCCGAATTAGACAAGTCATTCCCGTAAAAATTTACATCATCGCTTTCACACAAAGAAACTGGGGCGTCAAAATTCAAGTTATCATCCAAACTTGAGTTTTCAGAATAAGTAGTTGCATCCAGATTGTGCTCTTGTGATAATTCAGGAGCAGAGAGGGGAATATCCGGGTCAGGCGTAAGAAAATCCGATGTTATGTTATCCCCATCGGATATATCCATATTATCTAATAAATCCATCATAAATGTAATATTAAATTGTTCGTTTAAACACAATTGGTGAAACTTCTTCCGAGTTGGAATCAGGAAAGCTATATCCTAAGGCTACTATAAAAACAGGAGTCCCTTCTTCCAAGTCTGCATCATTATAAACTGACATTAAATTAGGATGATAGACGGAATCATTGGGAAATATTACACACTGCGACCAAACTTTTCCTTTTTCGGTTAGATAAGAAATCACGTTATTCCGATATTTATCATTGAAATTTTCAATTTCTGACAAAATAGAGGCAGTTTTCTTATCTTCGTGTGATGAAGATATTATTGCGTCTTTAAGTGCATCCGAAGGTTCATATAAATAATTTACGAGCATTTGTAACAGCTCCAGTCTACTCGAGCGGCCAAATGTGGCAACATTTTGAATAAACTTAGTGCGTAGACTATATAATACATCAATTGCTGTTTTATATTTTGAATTCAATCCGGCTTTTTTAGAATTGTATTCATTTAATAGAGTTGCAGTAACCAGTTCATTTTTATCAATAGATTGGCATATACTGTCTAATCGTGACTTTAACTCAATATTTTCTTGTTTTAAGTCATTAATGTATTTGAAAATTCGATTTATCTCATCAGTTGATTGGGATTGTTGTCCCTGTATTCCTTGTATAGATGGAATCAAATTATTACTGATAGCATCCTTTATCTCATCAATTGATTGGGATTGTTGAACTTGCATTTCACGTAGAGCAGGAGTCAAATGCCGTATTATGATTTTGTCTAAAAATTTCATGTTTTTCCATTTTGGTGTTAAGCTGACCTCATCCTGATTAATGGATTCCTCAGCTACATAGATATATTGATTTATTTCTCTCATTATATACCCCGTTTACTTACATTTCTAATTTCGAACTCTTCAAGTTTAGTATCATTTTCACTTAATAATGAGAATAGAGCAGTCCCTTCTACGGCATTTGACGCCGGATCAAATACTAATTTCGCTTTATCCCAATTGTATCCGAACTCATGGGAAAATTCTCCTTCGTCTTGAACGTCTGAATTCATAAAGAGTACAAAATTCTTATCGGAAGAAAATACTCTGACTGTAACTCCGGTCTGATGCCCAGGCTTAAATGGCTTTATCTCAAATGACTGAACTTGTGTAACAGGCGTGAACCTAATACACATTGGCGTCAAATAGGGTACACATCCATCACTATAATCAATAGCTACGTTAGACCACTGTCTATTAATAATATTGGAAATTTCATCATCATTAAGATAGATGCCGAGTTGGTCATAATCATGTCGTAATTGAGAACCTATAATAGAACGCAATTCATCCATATTCCCGGGATATTTTGTAACAAACTCAGTATAATATGTCTTGCGGGACATACGGCGAATCAATGTATCCTTATTAACAGCAATATGGTTACCTCCGCGTTGAACTGCCCCAATAACTGAGCCATCGGAAGTTTCCTTATGCTTTGCATAGGGAAAATACGTGGATATCATTGTTTTTATCTGCTTTTTAAGACGCTTGTCAAGGCTCAGTCCACCGGCATGATATATGGCATCAAGTTCAAAACCTTTTTGCTTTAACACTATAAGATTTTCCTCCAAAGACTTGAGTATTATCTTATAGACCGGAGTGAATACATATTCCCGCATTTTTTCTCCATTTAGAGAAAAACCATATTCTCCTCGTTTGTTTGCTGCTGCAGGATAGTGTGTTCTAAGCCATTCAATATAATAACGTCCCGGGAAAAATGAGATTGTATCTTCTTCTATCTCATCTGAGAATTGCAATTCTATCCATTTTTTATCAAATTCCATTGCTCCGACAGGATTTTCTTTTAGGAATTCAGTATATAATAAAACGGGAGAATCTGCAAGATCTATACCTTCTGCAAGATAATTACAGAAAAATGCCTTGAAGTTTCGATCAATGTCATTTCCTCCGGCATGTTCACTTGTGGTGGAATCTTTTCCTTCGAACGTAGATTTGATTTCATCAAAAGTCTTACTGCCGTCAGCATTCATTGTTTCTTTCATAACACATATATCGGCAGTACCTCCTCCCAGATCAACAACAAGAGAATATCTGTCTTTGACAAAGTCGAGTTCAGAACTGCCTGAAATATTTATGCCAATCAATGCACATTCCGGTTCAGACAAAAGAGTTAAATTTTCGCCAAAAATTGGAGTCGCAATATCCTTTATTACTTTGACTGCGTTTTGATTCCATATTGCCATACCTGGAACCGTTATGTTCCAACTAATGTCATCCGACGCCATTATTACTCCGGCTTCAGCAGCTTTATGCATGCACTCCTTTTTTATAATAAGGAAAAAAAGTCGTATTATTTTCGACAATGACCACATACTGCCGTCATTTGCCCTGATTTTTACAAATGCCGGATTTTGATTGCCAGAACGATATAGTTCCATTTTCGGGTGTTGTATACGCACCCATTCGCGATTGTTAATAATATTTGGAAGTTGTTTCTTTATTTGGTTATTACACCATATAAAATTAGCTTTGGACGCATATTTTTCTTCTTCATGAAAGACGCAGGAAAAAACATTGATATCATTTTCCGTAATTTCTGTTTTGTCTAATAAGCTACGTTTAACCCAAAAGACAGTAGGTTGTTTTGTAAATCCGGCATCACCGTCTTGTCGGTGTACATAGATTAATTCTGACTGATTATATGTTTTGCCTAATGCCGTATTTAGTACTGCGCCGGAATTGGACGACCCGAAATCAATAGTAATATATGCCATTTTAGTATATTTGATATATTTTAGGATAGCGTTAGAAGTTTTAACCCAAGTTCGTGCTTTTGTTTTTCATTCAACAAATGACTTAGACTCTTTCTAAACTGTACGTCATTGTCGATGTTATCAATATATAAATCAATCAAGGCGGATAATGACATTCCCGCAAGCAATTCCTTTTTCATACCAAGAGCAGAGCATTTTTGAATAAGAGAATCGTGAATGGCCAAATCACTTTCTTGTCGGCTGTTATTTCCTGTCCCTATTAACTTCATAACTGATTCTTTTTCCATGAGACGTCGATATTCCTGCTCAGGGAATTCATGACTTAGTTTAATATATGTGCGCTCATACATATCGCTAAATTCATTTAGCAATTTCTCATTTACATAATCTCCGAAATATTTTTTATAGATGTAGGGAAATCGTGGCGTTACATCATTGGCAAGTAAATGATGTGTATCAGAAATCGCAGAAACTAACATGCCTGCTGTGGCAGTTATAGTATCCGAAATACCAAGTACATCTGATTGGTTTATATACAAAAGTTTACAATAATCTCCCAATTCATCAAGTTCTGTGGATTTTCCGCTTTCTTCCAGCTCTTTCAACCGTTTCCCAATGCGTTTTTCAAGTCCTAATTGTTCAAAAATTGACACATTGTGCTCAAACATTGCAGACTGTTCCTTAAGTAGTTTGTGCTCTTTATCAACTGACGATAGAGACTCTAATGCCTTTTTTGACCTTTCGTATGCAGATAATGCAAGCATTGAATTCAAGTCCAAAGGAATTTGAAGCTCTTGCCTACTGTGAATTTGAGAGGAATAACCTATGCCCCAACATGAAAACATAAGTTTTACTGTTTTCCCGTCAAAACGTGGTTCAACAACTATTGTAGGCAAGTCTTTGAGAAAATAATAGAGTTCATCGGCTGCATGCAACCCACCTTTTACATTTTTATTCCAGGCTGCAGAATAGAATTTTACCGGTCGTTCACTATTACTGTTATATTCATTCACAAATATTGATTCCAATGACGAATAAACTGAATCAAAAATTTGAGCTGCAATAATTTCTTTTCCACCGACACGTGCATCAATATGCATAGGTGTTATGAATACATTAAGAGATTTTATTTTGCCGATAGAATCAAGAATTTGGTCTAAATTATTATCTTCTGTTTCCGCAGTCTGCTTATCGCCTAATAGAAATGAGATGTCAATATTATTATTCTCAAGAATTACCAATGGGGAAATATTCAATGGAAAATTATGAATAGCATCTTGAACTAAAGAATGCCGTAATGCTGTGTGTGCATTTTTTTCAGCAAGTAACATTGATGAATGTCGATTAAATATTGCTATTCTCTCTTGAACCTGAAAATTCTGAGCCTGTAATTGAGCCTGAAATGTTTCCCTCATAATCTCCAGTTCTTTCTGGCGACATGCGCTATGTTCAGTCTGTTTATAGGACTTAGTCTTTTCATATGGAATTATTCGGTCACCGATTGCATTGATACCTTTTCCTACCGTTCTTGCAGCTATAATACCGCAAGCTATTTTGGCCGCTCCGGCCAAACCTGCAATGATTAAGGACATAAACGAAATTTATTTAGTAAATTTATTATTATTTGCTTTTTTTAGTTCCGGTTGACACATTCTATTTTTTGGAGAATTATTTACCGGAGTATTTTGCACAAATGATTGGGATTGAGATGTTGCCGTTTTTATATTGTTTTGTACACTACTGACATTTATTGATGGTTTTGTTGTAGAAGACGATGGTGTATATTTTTTCTTATTTAAATGTCTGAATAATGACATTCCTGCAATTATCATCATTGTTATTGGTTCCATGGATTTATGTATTAGTTATTATTGATAATATAGTTTATGTGGTATTGTTTTTTTTAATATTAGGGCGTTATGAAATTGAGACCATGAAATTTCCTGAATCATCCCATGCGTCGCAGAATTGGTCCGCGTCATATCCGATTGCAAAGTCGCCGGTTCCGGGATCTATCAGATTTACAGTTCCACCAGAGAAATCATCATTGAAGTTAATTCCGCTGACAATTAAAGCATGGTCAGCAATCGGGCCTTTTATAATGTCTTCAAATGTTTCATCTGCTCCCGGATTCCAAAGCTCTCCGGAATCTACACCAACAATGACCGGATGGCCTTTTGATAGTTCACTGACGAGATTAAACATTGAACCATGCAGTTGCTGTTGTACTTCCATTCCATGGGCTTCCATAAGTTTTCCTACATCTTCCATAGGTGTGCCAACCCCCGGGCTATACCAACCGTTTTGTATTGCTTCTGCTCTAAGTCCTTCTTCGGTGACATCAAGTCCGGCGGCATTCATTACAATCTCCTGCGATTTGATTGCGCAAGTGTCGTCAAACGATTGCTGAACTTTATCCGAAGCAATGTCGTAAGACGGGAGGCCAAACTGTGTATTTGCATTACTTGTTTCCATAATTACATGATTAAATGTCCATTGATTCATCATTATACATACCATCGCATTCTTCGGGCGAATCTATATCTAATGATTGTGCTGGTTCACAAAAACTATCATCGTTATACAAATTATTTTTTAAGTAAGAATCTGATGCGGATAAATCACCTGACGATGAAAGTTCCAATTCCTCGAATAAGTTTTCATAAGAGGATTCTTCTGCTATTTGGCCTTCGTAAAAGGTGTTGCATATTATTCCATTTTCAGGATTTGGCAATTGTAAGTCTAATAATAGATTAGGACATGTGGAGTCAAATAATAGGCTCTCTATATTATTCAGAATAAAACTACTATCTCGTGTAATACTATCGACAAAATCTGATAATTCGGCATCTTGCGACATCGCAAGTTCTATCAGCGAAGCATCGTTTGAACCGATGCTTCCTTCAATATAAGCACCCAGCATCTCTTCCGATACAGAAAGGTTTTGGATACGGTCGAATTTGTTCAGTAGTTCTTCGTCAATCATATCAAACCCTCCTTTCTCAAAACCTCACAATACTGTGCTTTCGCACGCTTGTGGCAGTTATAATAATTTGCCATCGACATTTCGAGTAATAGTGCGGTCTCTTCGTTTGTTTTTTCGTCGACATAGCGATACTCAATCAACTTGCGATAGCGTTGATTGGGCATCATCGAAAGTGTTTTCTGCACGTCGTCCATATCGAGTTTTCGGGTGTTTGCTATGAAAGAGTCGTCACCTATGTCATTTCTATCATCAGCGACATCATTATTTTCATTGGATGTAATCCTTTTGGCAAACAGCTGGTGGCAATAGTTCTCGGTCACAATCTTAAGCCACATTGTAAGGGTACACCTAAACCCGAAGTTTTGCAACTTGGATCGATGCGTTTCACGATGAGGCATGAGGATGTAGACGTAAATCTCGTTTATCAGTTCAATGGGATTCTCGCAGTCCGTGTAGTATTTGTCATAAATCGATTTAAACAGCGGATAGCACATCCTATACAGATACTCCTTCGTGAGGAAGGTGTCCCTGCTAAGTATCGCCTGGGCGATTTCCTGATCTGTATAGTTCTCTATACCCATAAGAAGATTGGTATGATTTCGGTCAAAAATAATGCTCTCTATCGTAGAGATATGGATTGTGAGGTAAAGTATTGGGAATATGAATGATAATATATTCAATGGGAATGCCTTTGCAGAACATAATAATCATTTGCCGAAATGAAATTTATGTTTTTTGAATTTTTTAATGGATATTTGGTGGATATTGGAAAAATTTCATATATTTGCTTTTGGTAAGTATCTCTACGATAGAGATTTGGATAGCTATAAGCTTTAGCAAGAATGTCCTCATGACCAAATGCTTGCGGTCATAAGGACATTCTTGCTTTCTACAATTATAGTAGCGGGATGTTTCTACGATGCATTTATTATGCCTCAAGCAGGAATTGCAGTGCATGGCAATATGATAATTTCCGGCATCATTGTCCGCGGTAAAATCGGCGGTTACTACGTGGCTGATAAATAGGGCATTATAGTAGCCGCGGTTTTTAACCACGTACAATATTATTAAACTGAAACTGTAATATGCACTGAATTTTCGGATTGAGCCTTTATTATTGACTTTTCACACTTGAAAGTGCTAAATGGAGGCGAGTATCAGGGCGTTGGCGCGGTCGACTATGGTGGTGTCGAGGCTGGCGAGGTAGATTTGGGTTGTTGCTTCGGAGTCGTGGCCCATGCCTTCGCTTATTACACTTACGGGGATGCCTTTGGTTTTGGCGGCGGATGCCCAGCTGTGGCGGGCTACGTAGAGTGTCAGTGGGATTGTTACGCCTACCATCTCGGCTATTTTCTTGAGGTTGTGGTTGATGTTGTAGCCCATGTTGCGGTAAGTGCAGCGTTCGTTGAGGCCGGGCTTGCGTATGATGGGGAGCAGGTAGTGGCTTTCGTTGACGGGATATTTGTCGAGGGTCGACTGCATCTCGCGGGTCCATTCGATGGTGAGCTGCTGGCCGGTTTTGCGGCGGCGGTATGTGACATATCCGTTTTTAAGGTCGGATTTTTTCAGGAAAGCCATGTCGATGAAACTCATACCCCTCAGATAGAAACTCATCAGGAACATGTCGCGGGCGAAATCGAGTGCACGGCTGCCTGACAGGTCAAGCTGCCTGATTTTCTTGATTACAGCAATCGGCAGGGCGCGTTTTACGGTCTTGTCGACGCCGGTGTAGACGTGGCGGAACGGATTGCGGTTCTCGATGATTTCATCCTCTACGGCGCGGTTATACACCGCGCGCAGTATGCGTGTATAGAACGATATGGTATTTGGCGCAACTCCGTGACTTTTATGCCATGCTTCGTACGATTCGACCACTTCGGCGGTGATGCAGTCGAGCATTATGTCGTTATGTTGCGTAATCTGTCCGCAACGGGATGTTTCGATTAGAAATTTCCTGAAGCTGTTGAGCGCGGCCTTATATGTTTCCGATGTCCTGATTTTGCCGTTCTGCCGAAGTCGGTCTATGATGCCTGTCATGTATGTGAACAGTGAATATTCACGCGAATAGTGGTTGTATTCGTCAATAATGTCGTCGGTGGTATAATGCAATCCTCTGACATTTAGCTTGTGGTCAATTATTGAGAGGCGTTCTACATCGAATCTGATGCGTTGTCGGATGCCTGTAATCAATGGTCGGCGTTCGCTGTCGGCAGTAGTCGTCACCATTGAGCGCTTTTCATCCCATTCGTCGGGAAATATATGGGAGTCGCTCGGCAGGTGTCTTACTTTCCGTTGGTGGATAATCTGGTAGTAGATGGTACCTTCGTGACCCGGTACGGTAGAGGGGCGGAATTTTACTTTTATCGAAGCCATTTTATTTGAATTTTGGTGAATGAATAAATCGGTGACGGTTGCCGTCGTCGGTTTTCTTGAATGGTTAGCTTCGATAGCGATGTGATACCGGTATTTTATGATGTGAAACAATATAAACAGCCGGTGTAGGTGATATGTATGTGGTGGAGCGCCGCAGCGTGAAAAGCAGATTATGGGGCAGGCGCTTGCTATTCCGACAGTTCGTCGAGGGTAATCAGATTGCTCATAAGCGCGTAGACGGTCAGACCAGCTGCGGAGTGTATCTCAAGTTTTGCGGCGATATTGCGCCGATGGGTCATGACAGTGTTGACCGATACATTGATTTGTGCGGCAATCTCTTTGTTAGACAGCCCTTTGACAACACCGATGATAATCTCCTTTTCCCTTTGGGTCAGTTCGGAGGGCATTCCCGGTGTCTTGCGGTTGGCGAATAGCGAAGTGACAGTCTGCTCTATCGCCGATTCGGAATCATAGATAGATATTGCTGCGTCGTATTCTTTGACGTAATTCTGTGGAAGGGCGGTGTGGTAGAGCAATACCTGTCTCTTATACACATCTCCGA
>ERZ1504236.477-NODE-477-length-10923-cov-7.696356_pt1 | contig 10923 bp, 7 predicted proteins | sample MGYA00572400_ERZ1504236 | MGnify/ENA primary metagenome ERZ1504236 (study PRJEB39906, sample SAMEA3182094) | gut metagenome | biome: human; feature: gut; material: Stool; isolation source: human stools | place: Canada | collected 2012-02-21 ... | reverse complement strand
GTCGGCAGCGTCAGATGTGTATAAGAGACAGTAATAAGTGTGTTTCGTCCTCAACTAAAAAATTTTATGAGATAAAATTATTTACACGAATTAAAATTTACAACAATGAAAAAGAATCTACTTTTAGTCATGGCCGGTTTAGGTTGTTTCGGAATGGCAACCAATAGCGCCAACGCACAGGATGCAGTCGTAGTAGAGGAAGAGAGTGTGACATACGCGGTTTCCGACGATGCTGTCGATTGCAAAGACAACTACTATTCTACCTGGCACGACAATTGGTTCATTCAGCTCGGTGCCGGTGTAAACGTTCCCTTTGTAGAGTATGCAAAGCAGAACGGCGATCCCAAACACCACTTCACCGCCACCTACAACCTCGGCTTCGGCAAGTGGATGTCTCCTTATTTAGGATGGCGTATCTCGATGTACTACGGCTCGATTCACTGGGATAACGAAGTGTTCTCCAAAGCCAAAATGGCCAACGCCAACTTCGACCTTATGTGGGATATGTGCAATTCAATCGCCGGTGCCAACCCCAACCGTCCCGTTTCAATCGTCCCGTTCGTAGGACTCGGCGGCACATTCACCTGGGACTTCAAGGCACCTTCTTCTGTAATATATAAAGAAGGCATGAAGCTGAAACACAATGCGTGGACTCTTCCTGTATCGGCAGGTATCCAGGTTCGCTTCCGTCTGTGCGAATATGTAGATTTCTTCCTTGAAGGACGCGCTTCATTCTACGGCGACAACTTCAACCTCGCAGCATTCGGTGATCCCGTGGACGTTGACATCACTGCAATCGGCGGTTTCAACATCAACATCGGCGGCTCGAATTTCAAGACCTACAACCCCTGCAAGGACCAGGCTTACATCAACTCGCTCAACGGCCAGATCAACTCGCTCCGCGGCGACCTCGCTGCCACAGCGACCGCTCTCGCAGCAGCAGAGTCACAGCTTCCTTGTCCCGAAGCTCAGGTAGTGGAATCGCAGACTATCGTCAACGGTCCGTTATTGACAACCGTACGCTTCAGCATCAACTCGGCTAAGGTTTCCGACGAGGAGATGGTCAACGTCTACAACGTAGCCGAATACCTCAAATCCAATCCTTCAGTCAATGTCATCATCTGCGGATATGCCGACAAGGACACCGGTACTGCAGCTTACAACATGGACCTCTCACAGCGCCGCGCACAGGCCGTCTACGACCTGCTCACCAAGACCTACGGCATCGACAAGGAACGTCTCGCAATGCAGGCTGAAGGCAGCGACACTCAGGTCTACAAGTCAAACGACTGGAACCGTATCGTAATCTTCGTCCCCGCTGAATAACCCTCCGCATAGAGAATACATACATATAAAACAACCAAAGCCGGCCGCATCGAGCGGTCGGCTTTGTCTTTTGTAGTAGCCGCGGTTTGTAACCGCGGTAATGCATTGCGATTATTTCACGCTTACCTTTTCGGCTTTGTCGCCGGCGACGCGGATATATACACCCGGTGTAAGCGACGTTCCGTCCACGCGTACTCCCTGAAGGTTATAGTAAACGGTGTCGGCGTCGGTATCGGCTGTTATTTCCGTCACGCCGCTGTGAGTCATTTTTACAGTGGCTACGTTGCTCTCTGCCGCGGCTCCGTAGTTGTAGACGGGCACTACCGTATAATTGAACTCATACTCGCCTTCGGGATGCTCGGGAGTGAGAGGCGCATCGGTGTACAGCACGTCGTTGTGCAGGGCGGCATTGACAGGTTCGCCGTTGCGGAATACGTAGTATCCGTCGATGGCGAGGTCGGCCGGCTGCGAAGGTGCTGCCTCGTAGGTCACATCGTCGATGAGGAGCGCCACTGTGTCATAGCAGTTGTGGTGTATGGCGAAATGCTTGGCTCCTTCGGGGAGGGTGAATGTGAACAGTGTCCACTTTTCGGGCACTGTCCCGTCGGTTGCAAAGCCGGTTACATCGGCTACAGTTTCGGTTAGCGATGCTACCTGGTTGTCGCTTGTCGAATAAAGTATCTCGAATGATTCAGGCCATGCCGAAGAGAAGCTCTTGGCGTAGAAGCTGACGGTCTGGCTGTTGCCCGACAGCTCGGGCGATATGAGCCAGTTGTCGTTGTCGGCGCTCTGCGCGCTCGGTGCCATCATGAAGCGTTGTCCGCTGTATGCTTCGGCATCGGCGGCATACGTGTCGGGCACCTGTGCCACGATATTGTCAAAGAGCTGGAATCCGATAGGCTGCGTCTGATAGGGATTGTAGAGTTCGCGGAATATGTTGTAGGTCTTCACGCCGTCGCCGTCGTGCACTGTCCATGCTCCGGCTCCGTTGATGGCCATAGGTGTGTACTCGTCGCTTTCGAAATTATCGGTGACGGTTTCGGGAGCTGCCTCGCCGATTTCGGGATGGCTCCACGTAAGGACTACGTTCGTGCCGTCAAGTGTAGCCTGAAGGTCGTTGACTGTAGTGTAGGGCGCATGCTTTACGGCTACTTTGGCCGATGCGCTGTTGTTGGCTGCCACTGCGTCGCCTTCGAGTTCGATAGTAAGCGCTACTTCGAGTTCGGCCGGCGCGTTGTAGGCGACAGTATGTTTCAGTGTCACATCTGCGAATGCGTCGGGTGCCATCTCTGCAAGCTCTTCAGTGGCAACGGTTTTGCCGTTGACTGTCCAGATGGCGGTGGGTGTCGCAGCTGTGGTGCCGAGATTCTCTATATGGGCGGTGAAAGTCACCTCTTCGCCGGGTTTCGCGGTCTGTTTACCTTCAAAGGTGACTATGCGGGCGTCGATGGGATCGAGGTTGCGTATGCGGATATTGTCGACAGGTACGCTCCATATATGTTCGTCGTCATTATGTGCGGCTACGAAGCGCAGTTCGAACATCACCGCGCCTTCGGCCTTGAATGCGTCGAGGGGTATGCGGGCCTGCGTCCATGCTTCAGTGGGATTCTCCTTGAGGTCGATTGAAGCTATATGCTCCATCTCGTTGATTTCGTGGCCGGCATATACCTCGATTATGCTGCCCTGGCCCTGATACCAGAATTCGAGTACGGGAGCCGAAGCCTTGGATATGTCGGCGCGTGTCGAGATGAGTCCGTAGGCGGCATCCTTGTCAATCGGCATCCAGAAATAGAAACCGCCGTCGCCGTCCTGCGAGGCAAGGGGCTTGATAGCGTCCGGATCTTCGGGGTCGATGAGCGATGCGAAGTATTCGTCGGTGATTGTGCCGTACTGCATGTTGCCTTCAGAGGCGGTGTTGCCGAGCCAGATGTCGTCATAATTGCCGGCGGTAAACGATTCTGTTTTGGGCATGGCGTCCGGTTTGCCGGCGGTTATTATGTTGGAAACGCCGTCAAGCGAATAGTATTCGTCGACACCGGCGGTCACCTGGTATGCGTAGAAATCCTGTCCTTCGATTTCGCCGTAGTCGAGCGTGCATGATGTCTGCGGGGTAGTTGCGAGTGCAGGGTCATAATATGTGCCGAATGCATCGAAGATATAATATGTGACTTTCTCCGGGTCGACATAGCCGCCGTGCTCGCCGGTTTCCGGAACTGCGTCCCATGACAGCGTGGCGGTGGTGTAATCGTCGTTGACCGCCAGACGTATATTTTCGGGAGCAAGCGGCGTGTCCATGCCGCACCATATATTTTTGTGCTCTACCATGTCGCCTGCCACGTCACCGACATAGGCCACGCCCGTGAATCGGTTGTTGATGCCCTGGTACATTTCAACATTCTCGATTGTGATGGTTTCGCCGGGCTTCACATTCTCGTAAGTGAATTTGTCGACAGTCCAGCGCGAGGTGATTTCAACCTTGGTGATTTCGGTCAGGTCCTTGCCGGCTTTTGTCTTGGTCGGTGCGGTGTAGTGGACAGTTGCCTTAAGCTCCCCCTTGGGAGCGAGTTCCCATGTGAGCTCGCCGGCAGCCGGCGGGTCGACTACGACCGGCGGCTCGACTTTGCCTGTGCGCATACCTACATTTGTAAGTCTGAGCGTACCTTTCATCGCTTTTGTCGTAGTGCAGTGGAATCCCAGATAATAGTAACCCTCCTTGGTGATATTGCAGTTGTGCTCATATTTGGTCATGTCCTTCACCTTGTACACTGTGGTCGGCGAGATGACCGTTGTCGCGGCTTCGACGGTAGGGGCTGTGCCGAGCGCCACATTCATTTCCACGGCGGTTGCTCCTGTGCCCATAAATCCGACTTCAAACGATACGACATAATCGCCGGGTGTCAGATGGATAGGCACCGTAAACAGCCAGTCATCGTTTGCATCAATGTCATCGGCATTAGGCACCATGCACGCTGCGTATGTGCTGGTTGTGCCGTATTTCCATCCGCGGGAATCCCCGTTGACATTGATAGCGGTATAATTCTTTACTTCCGTCCCGGCCTTGCCAAGGTCGTGTGTGAACGGAACCTCTACACTGTTTGCGGGAGCTTCCTCTGCTACGCGCAGTTGCTTTACGCTTTCGATACGTGGTGTCGCGGCGTGATGCTGGCGGTTGATTTCCTTAAGTCCGCTTGGCGCACGTGTCCCGCCGTGACGGTCGGGATCGGTCGCACCGGCAATCATCGAGCCGGCAATCGCCATAGTCAGAAGTAAATACTTTCTCATAAATATTGATATTTAATGGTTGATATGATAATGTCGGTAATGACGGTTTGTTATGGCGGGAGATTAAAGTGGCAAATATATACAAATTTTTGTAATTTAAGATATTTTTGCCGTATTTTGTGTGTTGATATTGTCATTTAAACGTATTTTTATTCACAAAACAGCATTTTGCGATTTTTTGTGAATGTAAGCCTATTTCCGTATCTATCCAGCCGATAAACTTATCGGTTACGAGCATATTGTAGGGCTGCACCCCGATGCTGTTTACTTAAGGCCGTGACGTCCGCAGGACGTCGATTATGCGTAACCCCGTACGCCGAAGCTTGCGAAGGCGTGCGGGGCAAGTAATCATATCGGAAGTGGCGTCCGGAGGACGCCGATTTACATCACTTCATTTATAATAAAAGGTTGATAGCCAAGTAAATCGGCGGCGTCCAGACGCCACAGCTATATATATCCATTATTCCATGCATGCCTCCGTTTCACTCCGGCATACGGGGTTACGAATAATCAGCGTCCTCGGGACGCTTAGATGCTTAAGTTAAAAGCATTGGGCTGCACCCCGCTGCAGCCGCTAATAAAAACCCCTGGTTACATCGGTTTAGACTGTATCGGAGTGCTGTCATGCGCAGATAATTAGTACTTTACATCGTATATATCTGTGGAATAGTTACCTGTTTCCCGATACTGCAAAATTACATGCTTCGTCACCTTGGAATGCGTCAAAAAGTTACACGGCGCCCCGTATGAAAAAAATCGCCCTGCGCTTTTTGGCGCAGGGCGATTTTATTTTTTGTGATGCAGGATTGATTAGTCCTGGTTGAGGTTTACGCGTTTGAATGCTACGGCTACAAGTCCCTTGGCGGTGCTTTCGAGATACTGACCGATAGTCATCTTGGCGTCGTTGATGAACTCCTGCTCCATAAGGCAAGATTCCTTGCAGAATTTGTTGACACGGCCGATAGCGATGTTCTCGATCATCGCTGCGGGAAGGTTGGCGCGTTTCTGCTCGGCTACTTCTGCCATGATGGCGCGGCCCTTGGCTGCCTCTTCCTCGGTGATCCAGCCTTTCGACATGTTTGATTCGATGTGGTCTTCGGAGTCGAAGTGGTTGGGGTTGAGACCGGCTTTCTTGAGGGCTGCCTCTACGGCTTTGCGTACTTGCTCGTCCTTGGTTTTCTCGATAGCGATTGCTTTTTCTGATTCGAGAACTGATGCGGGCACGCTGGCGCGGTCTACGGCGAGGGGGTTCATTGATGCTACCTGCATGGCCACGTTGCGGCCTGCCTGATAGTCCACGTTTTCGAGGTTGAAACCTACGATGGTGGCGAGCTTGTTGCCGAAGTGGGTGTATGAGGTGGTCGAGGGAGCCTCGATTACTTCGTATGCTGAGATTTCGGTCTTTTCGCCGGTTTTGCCTGTCTCCTCTACAACGAGGTCGGCAACGGTGCGGCCGTCGATTTCGAGAGCCTTGAGGGCTTCGATGTTGGGCACGCGGTTGGCGATAGCGGCATCAAGGATTTTGTTGGTGAGTTCAACGAAGCCGGCGTTCTTGGCTACGAAGTCAGTCTCGCAGTTGAGGGCGAGAACGGCGGCGAAGTTGCCTTCGTTCTTGGCGATGACGCAACCTTCCGAAGCCTGACGGTCTTCGCGCTTGGCTGCTACAGCCTGTCCTTTTTTACGGAGGATTTCAACTGCTGCTTCGATGTCGCCGTCAGTTTCGGCGAGGGCTTTTTTACAATCCATCAGGCCTGCGCTGGTGAGGGCGCGGAGCTTGGTGATTTCAGCCATTGTTACTGCCATAATATCTGGTATTAAAAAAGTTTTATTATATTTTTAAATTCAGCAGTGTTCAATTTATGGAACCTGCCTTTGATAAATATAGACCGACATTCAAATGGTTGAGTGCCGGTCTATTAGATGAATATACCGGATAGGTGATTATTCTTCTGTTGCTTCGGCGGGTGCTTCAGCTGCTTCTGCTTCAGCCTCGGGAGCCTCGGCGGCTTCGTCCTTGCGGCTTACGCGGCGGCGTTCGCGCTTGGGTGCGCCTTCTGCCTCGGCTGCTGCGTTGTCGGCTTTTTCTGCCTTATGCTCCTGAAGACCTTCGTTGATGGCCGCGCATACGTTTGACAGAATCAGGTCGATTGACTTGCTTGCGTCATCGTTGGCCGGGATTACGAAGTCGATGTCGGAGGGGTCGGAGTTGGTGTCGACGATTGCGAATACGGGGATACCGAGACGCACTGCCTCTGCTACTGCGATGTGCTCTTTCATCACGTCTACTACGAAGAGTGCCGAGGGAAGACGGTTGAGGTCGGCGATTGAGCCGAGGGTCTTCTCGAGTTTTGCACGCTGACGTGAAATCTGGAGTTTCTCGCGTTTTGAAAGGTTGTCAAAAGTACCGTCTTTCGACATTTTGTCGATAGCGGCCATCTTCTTGACAGCTTTGCGGATTGTGGGGAAGTTGGTGAGCATACCGCCCGGCCAGCGCTCGATTACGTAGGGCATGCCTACTGACTGAGCCTTCTCTGCAATCACTTGTTTGGCCTGTTTTTTTGTGGCTACGAAAAGGATTTTCTTGCCACCTTTTGCTATGCTCTTGAGAGCTGCGGCAGCTTCGTCGAGCTTGGCTGCAGTCTTGTAGAGGTCTATGATGTGGATACCGTTGCGCTCCATGAAGATGTAGGGCGCCATGGCAGGATTCCATTTACGTTTGAGGTGACCGAAATGGCAACCTGCTTCTAAAAGTTGATCAAATGTTGCTGACATTTTGTTTTTTTGTTTTGTTTACGTTCTGTGAAATTTAACTCCCGGGTAGGGAACGTGTCCATCCTGAGAGTTTAGATACTAAACATTCGGAGTGAGAGTGTATTTTTGCTCGGTTCACGCTGCGGGCATCGGCACGGCGCTCATGCCCTCAGGCTGCCTGAACTGTAAAACGATACTGATTAACGTTTTGAGAACTGGAAGCGTTTGCGTGCCTTGGGCTGGCCCGGTTTCTTACGCTCTACCGAACGCGGGTCGCGGGTCATGAAGCCTTCTTTGCGGAGGGCTGACTTGTCCTCGGGGTTGAGTTTTACGAGGGCGCGGGCGATAGCGAGACGGAGTGCCTCGGCCTGGCCTTTGTAACCGCCGCCGTCAAGATTTACCTTGATGTCATATTTTTCTGCGACATCGAGAAGCGAAAGGGGCTGGCGTACGATGTACTGGAGGATTGACGAGGGGAAATAAACCTCAAGGGGGCGCTTGTTGATAGTGATGGCACCGTTACCTTCTGTAAGGATTACGCGCGCGATGGCGGCTTTACGACGGCCTACTGCATTAACTGTTTCCATACTTTGAGATTATTTCAGTTTGTTGATGTCGATGACTTTGGGATTCTGCGCTTCGTGCGGATGGTTCGGACCATTGTAGACGTGCATGTTCTCAATGATACGGCGGCCAAGACGGTTTTTGGGAAGCATACCTTTCACTACACGGATGTAAAGGGGGTGCATGCCGGGCTTGAGGTGCTTGTTGAATGATTTCTTCATCAGCACTTCGGGTGATGCGACACGCTGTCCGCCGGGATAACCGGTGTAGTTGAGGTATTCGCGGTCTGTCCACTTGTTGCCGGTAAGTTTCACCTTGTCGGCGTTGATAATGATTACATTGTCGCCGCATTCTACGAACGGAGTGTAGCAAGGTTTGTACTTGCCGCGGAGCAATTTGGCGACTTTCGCGCAAAGACGGCCGAGTACCTGGTCGGTGGCATCTACCACTACCCATTCTTTTTCGACGCTCTGTGCGTTAGGCATTGAGGTTTTGTAACTTAAAGTATCCACTCTTTAAATGTTTAAAAATTAATTAATTACACATAGCCCATTATCGCGTTGCGTCCGGCCAAAGACGCTCCCCGACATGCGGCTTTCCTGATTTTTGGATATAATCGGACTGCAAAGGTAGTGATTTTCTTCCAATTATCCAACTTTTCATCCCGCTAAATTTTCATCCCGGCATTTGAAAAAATTCCAGCGTTCTGCGACACCATCAATATGCGACAGCGTCTGCTGTCGGCAATCTTTGCCGGGCAGCAGACGCTGTGTTTTGACGCGCATTACGATTGATGCGTTATCTTTGATTATGGGGCTTATAGCTCATATAAGTCATATAAGTCATATAAGTCATATAAGTCATACTAAGATTTATAAGTCTTATAAGTCTTATACTATTTATACCTTACAGTATCACTTTGCTTACTTTGTTGCCTTTGCGCACGATGTAGAGACCGTGGCCGGGATTGGCTACGCGGATACCCTCGATGGTGTAGTATTCGGCGGGGGCGTTGTCGGCTTCGTCGGCCGGTACTTCGATTACGGCACCGGTCAGTTTGCCGCCGATGCGGGCGTGCTTGGAGGTGAAGATGTCCATATCCTCTTTTTCGGCGCTTGACGAGGGGTCTTTGGAGTAGGGTACGGATGCGTTGTCAAACACGGTGGGGTCGTAGGGGGTGGAGCCGATTGCGCCCTGTCCGTAGGTGTCGATTACCATCACGCCTATGCCGTTCTCTTTGATATGCTGTTCGGTGATGCCGAGTTTCGACAGCGGGAATTTCCATTCGTAGAATGAATGTTTTTCGCGGGCCACTTCGTTGATGAGGTCTACGAATCCGTCGTTGGTGCGCAGTTCTTCAGGGTCGTAGCCTAATTCGCCCTGTCCCCAGATATGCTCGATGCAGGGAAGGAGTCCGTCGGCCACGCCATAGTAAGGTTCGCTGCCTAACTGCAGACATGTGGCCGGGTTTTCATAGTCTACGGTGCCGTTGGTTCCTGGGAAGAAGAGTGCGGGTTTGCCGACCATTGGTTTGGTGTTGCCGAGCCAGATGCAGTCGGTACCGTTGCGCATCACGTTGTATTTTCCGTCTGCGTCCCAGATTGTATTGCCGTTGTCGAGCAGCCCTTCGAATTCTTTGTCTGCGTAGAGGTCAAACGCAAGCATGATGCGGCCGTCCATCATCCAGGGACGGTGGCGGTCGTTGTCTGATTTGCCGTCGCCACCCTCATCCCATACGGCATATACATATTGTACGCCGAGGTAGAGGTTGTCGGCATCGTAAGCGGCATAGATGGCGTATGAGTCGATTACGGGATATTCATGTCGGCCTCTGAATGCTGATGCGATGTCGCGAGCCACACCCTGGCAGATGAGGTCGTCCTCGGTCCAGTTGGAGAAGGCGTTGTCGGCCGTGCACTGGTAGTTGGTGTTGGGGTGTTTGGTGAACTTGGTGTTGACCGTGCGGTTGCTGCCGTTCTTGCCGTCGGGGTTCACGCGGTAATAGTCAGTAGTGAGCACGCCGTCGACCGCCGGTATTGTCTGACGTTTGGTGTAGACGAAAGTCTGAGTTTTTTCAACGCCCTCGTCGGTCACCGTCAGGGTGCGGAGTTCGGTAGTGTTCTTGAAAGTAAGGGGAGTTGAATACACGGCCGATGTTTTGGTGGGAGTGGTGCCGTCGGTGGTGTAGTAGATGGCGACCTGGGGATTGACCGTAAGCGTTACCGTCACTTCGTCGGAGAAGCGGGTGCCGGTTCTGGGCGAAGCGGTCACGGTAGCGGTGGTCGGGGCGGGAAGACCGCTGTAAAGACCTTCGTCGGTAACTTTGCCTTTCTCACCGCCGGCGCCTTTGTAGATATGGCCTATGAGGGGTGCGCTTTTGACGTCGGCCGTCTGATAGGCCTCTCCGGTTTTTGTAGCGTGTTTGAACAGGAAGCCGCTCACGGTTGAGGGATCAGACGGGAATGTATACGACCAGATATTGCCTTCGATGTGGTCGATTTCCACACCGGGCCAGTCAGTACTGGGATTGCTCCAGTAATGGATACCAACGCTTTCCCACTGCGTCTCCGAGTTGTCGTAATAGATAGTGTAGCTGTCGGCCACGGCTGACATTGCCGGCAATACAAGTGCCAGCAGCACATAGAGAAATCTTGATTTCATGGATGTGATAAAATGATAGATGTTAAGTATGATAAAAAATTTAAGTAAATATGTTGCAAAAAAAGTAGCTACATTTCAAAAAGTATAATGGGAAAAATCATAATAATCCCATTCACCCGAAAAAACTTTGCAAATATATTAAAATTACTTAATCCAGCCAAATATTTTATGACCGCATCCTGACAGCTGATTTAAGCTGATAGCCGATTGAGTTCAATATATCGCTTATGAGTAGGGCTTCTTGGCGAGATTTCGCGGATTGACACAAAATACTTTTTAAGTTCCAAAATCCCAAAGATAGACGTAATACAATCATAAGGTTATGGTAATTAACAACCC
>ERZ1504236.467-NODE-467-length-11027-cov-5.222384_pt1 | contig 11027 bp, 9 predicted proteins | sample MGYA00572400_ERZ1504236 | MGnify/ENA primary metagenome ERZ1504236 (study PRJEB39906, sample SAMEA3182094) | gut metagenome | biome: human; feature: gut; material: Stool; isolation source: human stools | place: Canada | collected 2012-02-21 ... | reverse complement strand
TCGTGGGCTCGGAGATGTGTATAAGAGACAGGAGCGGACACAAAGAAGGTAGCAAGGCCTTTGCCCGCTACCGCACCATCGACGATGAAATGAAAAAAGAATTAGTAAATTTGTTGTCATAATTGAACGCAGCGCGTTCACTATTCAATAGCGAGAACTATGAACGAACCGGCAATCTTCAAGTTGGACGAACAATTTGTCTCCGACATCCGAAACATCATCATCACCGCACGAACGACTGCCATACGAAGTGTCGATTTCGAGCGTGTAAAAATGTACTGGAAACTGGGAGAACGCATCTTTATCGAAGAACAAAAAGGCCAAGACCGAGCGGAATACGGAGCATACCTTCTTCAAAACGTTGCATTGGAAATTGAAAAAGAGTTCGGTAGTGGTTTTTCCGTGCGTCAGTTAGAACGGGCAAGGCAGTTCTACCTCACTTATCCAATTGCGACCGCACTGCGGACGCAATTGAATTGGTATCAATATCGCCTTCTGATTCAGATAGATGACAAAGACAAGCGTGAATATTACGAACTGGAAACCGCCAATAATAATTGGACCGGACGCGAACTGGAACGGCAGATCAATTCCGGGCTTTATGAGCGGTTGCTGTTGAGCAACGACAAAAAATCGGTATTGGAGGTAGCTCGTAAAGAACGTCAACCCGAATCTCCGACCGAGATCATCAAAGATCCCATGGTACTGGAATTTCTCGGATTGAAACCCGACGCAGCCTATTACGAAAAAGACCTGGAGCGCGCCCTGATCACCAATCTGCAGGCTTTTTTGCTGGAATTGGGGAACGGGTTCTCATTCGTTGCCCGCCAAAAGAGGATACTGCTCGAAGATGATGAATTCTTCGCAGACCTGGTATTTTACAACCGGCTGCTCCGCTGCTTCGTCATCATTGAATTGAAGACCCACAAGATCACACACGAAGACATCGGTCAGTTGCAAATGTATGTAAACTATTACGATCGGAACGAGAAGGCGCCCGATGAGAACCCGACAATTGGAATCCTGCTGTGCGCCGACAAGAACGATCTGCTGGTAAAATATACTCTGCCGGAAAACAATAGTACAATTCTGGCAAGCAAATACCAGCTCTATCTGCCCACCGAAAAGCAACTTGCCGAGCAATTGAGAATCGAATTACAGGAATTTGATCAATAAAGCCATGGGCCAGGCAGAATACGAAGCCTTCAAGGCAAAGCTGCGGGAGTGGATGGAGGCCCATCCCGAGGAATATGCCGCATTCGAAGAGTCGATGAACACCCGGGACATGGCCGGGTGTCAAGCCGTATTGCTTCAGGCCATCGCCCTTATTCCGCAATATCGGAAACTCACGGCGGCCAAGGCCAATGAGGGGCTGTTCAACCATGTCAACGAGATCGAACAGGCCGCCCAAGACAACGACCTCGCCCGCAAACTGATCGGAGAGTGTGAGCAGCCGGTCGCCGGATCGCCGGTTCCGGCAATGCTCTGCTGGCTCTACTTCGGAAAGAGCTTCGAACGCATGGTGGAGCATTGCGAAGAGTTGCGCCGAACTCCCGAACTGGGCTACTTCCAGAAGATCACCATGAGCGCCACGATCCGATTGCTGATTGCCCGTTCCATCAAACTGGGGCTTCGGACCCGGGAGGAGTGGAAAGCCCACCGCGAAGCCATGCGTCTGGCCGAAAGCGATCAGGTGCTGGATTGGGCCATGGAGGAGTCGTCGAGCGACAAGAACGATTCAAAACGCAAGCCGGGACGTCCCGGAGCCACCCGCTCTCTGACGGAGATGTTCGCCCCGACGGTATCCCGCCCCGAGGAGTTGCGACGTAAGATCGGAACGTATCTCCTCACCCGGCATACACAAACCGATATTGCCCGACTGAAGATCGCCCTCGAAGAGTTGCGTTATCTGACGCTCCCGATTCCAATCAAGCCGTTCCGCGACGCACTGCAGGAGGAATACGGCCGAGAGATTCGCATCGTCCACGAACGCGGCATTCAGGAGGCATACAGCCGGCTGACCGAACCGCTGCTTGCCGGGAAATCGGTACGGGATCGAGGTCCCGAAGCCGTCGCCATTCGTGAAATCAAGGATTTTCTATCCGAAACGAACTCGTTTAATTCGCCCGAACCTGCCGCGAATTAAACGCTTAAAGTTCGTTCAATCACGTTATTATATTTGCGCCGTCACTCGGATATCCGGGCGACGGCGTCGTTTTTTGTTCCGCCGGGAAGCGCCGCCTCACCTGTGCGGAAACAACAACTTATGAAAGACTTATTATCCATCCTCCGCGAAGCACCCGGAAGCATTCGATTGGAGGTAAGCGGCGAGGATCTGCTGGCCTTCTCCAGCCATCTGATCAATCGCGCCAAAGAGGAGTTGGCCACACAGGTCGCCGAGGCACGCAAGGTACGCTTCCTGACCAAGGAGCAGGTCAAGGAGCTGTGCGGCGTATGCGATGCGACGCTCTGGCATTGGAACCGGAAGGGCTATCTGAAGGCCGTCAAGATCGGCAACAAGATCCGATATCGCACATCGGATATTCAACGGATTCTCGGTGAGCGGGAGAGCAAATAGTCGATTGAGAATGCCGGGAAGATCCCCGAGCATTCGAAAAGCAGAGGTAACAGAGGCAAGTTTGTGTTTTTGTCAGCCAAAAACCGGCCGCAAGGTCCTATCCCGATGGTCTCAACTCAAAAATTCCAATCCATGAACACACCGAAGAAAGGGGGCCGTCCGCCTTTGGGACGCGCCCGGAAACAGGAGTACCGCATCACCCTGCGGTGCAATACCGCCTGCAACTTCAAGCTACGTGCCTTGGCCCATGCGGCCGGCGTTCCGCGCACCGAGGTGCTGCGGCAACTGATTCTCAACGGCTCGGTCCGCGAGCGGCTGCGGAGTGAGCATCTCGAATGGCTCGCACAGTTCAAGGGCCTTGCCCGCAATCTGAACCAGCTGACCCGGCTGGCCCACGCCCAGGGATTCGCCGCCGTCGCCGCGCGCCATGCGACGCTTCAGGCCGAGTTGGTGCGGATGATCGAAGCCCTGCGCCATGATCGGTAAGGTCATTTCGGGAGGATCGTTCGGCGGCACGGTCTGCTATGTGATGAAGGAGCAGTCGCGCGTGCTGGAGGCACGGGGTGTCGAGCCGCCCGGTGTGCGGGAGATGGTCGAGGATTTCGAGGATCAGGCGCGCCTCAATCCCCGCCTGCAACAGAACGTCGGACATATCTCCCTGTCGTTCTCACCGGAGGATGCCCCGAAGCTCACCGACGAACGGATGACACAAATAGCCCGGGAGTACATGCAGAAGATGGGTATCACCGATACGCAATACCTTTTGGTGCGGCACCTTGACCAGCCCCATCCCCATTGTCATCTGGTCTACAATCGCGTAGGTGATCACGGGCAGACCATCTCCGACCGCAACATCAAACTCCGCAACACGAAGGTATGTCGCGAGCTGACCGAACGTTTCGGGCTGCATCTGGCTCCGGGCAAGGAGGCTGTCCGGCGGGAACGGCTGCGCGAGCCCGACCGGACCCGATACGAGATTTACGATACGATTCGGCAGGAACTTCCCCGTTGTCGTAACTGGAACGAATTGCGGGACCGGTTGAAGCGGCATGGTATCGAGACGATCTTCAAACGAAAAGGGGCTCAGGGTATCATTGAAGGCGTAAAGTTCGCCCGTAATGGCTTTGTGTTCTCCGGCTCGAAGGTCGACAGGGCCTTCAGTTTCTCGAAGCTGGATCGCCACTTCGGCCAGGTGCAACAGCGGCATACGACCCTGATGTCAGGACTCAAGGCGGCAGCCGGGAGCTTCCGGACCGCTTTTGCAGGGTTGTTCGGAGGCGGGCGCTCCTTCTCCGCAGCGGGAGGAGGTGGAGGAGGCGGAAGCCATGGCGCAGGATCGGTGTCGCTCGGCAGTGCCGGGTCGATTCCGCTGCCGCCGTTCGACTCGCCATTTGCCCTTTCGCCCGAAATGATGCAGCGGCGTGAGGGCGAAAGCCCCGAGGAGCATATAGCCCGCATCACGGCGCTGATCAACAAGGCGGCCGAGGCGATGGCCGTAGCCTTGATGGAGCGCAAGCGCCGCATGGAGGCACGCTCCCGCAAAATCGGATAACAACCTAAAATACGAAAAAGATGAAAGAGAACACCCTGGAGCTCTCCTTTGAGATGTACGAAGAGTTGAAGGAGACTCTTATCAAGACGCTCCGCACGGAGTTGGCCGAGGCCCGATCGCAACCGGCAGCGCCCGTTGATACGGACGCGATCAAGCAGTTGCTTCAAACAATCTCCGAGCGGCAGGAGCAGATTTGCGAAGACCTCGGAGTGCAGATTTCGGAGATCGACGAGAAAGTGGCCGAATTGGAGATTCCCGAGGAGCTGCCGCCGCGGATGGTTCAGCACCGCTTCTCGTTCTCACTAGACGCAACTCGCAACTTCTGGCTCTTCATGTCGATGTTTGTCGTGATCATCGTACTATCTGTCGGACTCTATTTGGAGTGGCGCCCCGACCGAAGTCGGTATGACAACGATCTGAAGTATCGCTATGTATTGATGAAGGGTGAGGCATCGCCGAAACGGCTGTCAGAGTTGGAGGAGCTGTTCGAAGTCGAGCGGGATCAGCGGCGTATCGATTCGATGCGAATGGATGTCGAGAAGTACGAACGGCTGGTGCGCAGAAGGGCGGCTCTCGACGAGCAGGCGCGGCTGAAGTCCCAGGAGGCTGAGCGACTCAAACGCGACGCAGCAAGGTTAAAGAACAAATAGCCCTTCCGTTTCTGCCGCAAAGAGAAGCCGCCGGACGGACAGCGCAAAGTCAGGACGTGTTGCCTCAGGCAAACCTTGCGCAAAGTCCCTCCGGCGGCTTTGACTTGTCGCAAACGGGAAGGGCGAAATAAAAGGCAAAACTGAACAATCAGTGCTCTCCAGAATCGGCGGAAATTGCAACGCACTGTCAATAAAGAGGGCAACGACACAAGAATTTGGTACATTCTGAACGCTGTTACATACATTCCGGGGCACCGATCTTCCTTTTCTGAAATAATAGACGTATTTTTGTCCTGCAAAACAAGGAGATGAAGCAACAATTGGTCATATCGACTTCGATAGATCTGGTGAGAATCGCACCGGATCACGTTGTCTACTTTGCGTCGGACGGAAACTATTCAACCATCGTACAGACCGACGGCGAGGTCCGCATGGTATCCTACCAATTGGGGCAAATCGAAAAGTTGATCAGTTCCCAACTCGGCAGCGAAGGTGCCGTCTTCATCCGCATAGGGAAAAGTCTGATCATCAATCGGTCATACATTTACTACATCAATATCCCGAAGCAAAAGCTGATCCTCTCGGACGTAAACACATTCAACCACACGGTGACGGCATCCAAGGAGGCTCTGAAACAGCTGAAGGAACTTTTGGAGAAGGAGGCCAGGTAAGTATGAAAGAATACAAGGATATCAAGGACGATCAGATCCGCATTATCGGTGAGGACGACAGGAAAAAGTCTCCTTTCCGACATCCCCGGATGATCATTTTGGCTATATGTGTATTGTTACTGATTGGCGGAGGAATCCTGTTTGTAATAATGAATCGCGAAAAAGCATCGGAGACAGAACCCGAACCGTCCTATTTCGAACCGGAGGCGACACCCGAACCGATCGGAAGAGAATGGCTCGGTTCCCGGGTGGATTCCCTCGCAAAGGGATTCACCGAAATCAGGGACACGCTCATCAATGACATCCCCCTGCGAATCTATATTCCCCACAATGCAGAAATGTCCCTGCATATCGGGCGGATGAATCAACAGGATACGTCGGTGATATATACGGCCCAGGCTGCCGATGTACGCGCTGACAACGGAGGCATCGTCGGAGCCTTCGTACTGAAGGGAACCCCCCGTGCGTGGGGCTTGTCCAAAAAAGGATTTTGTGCATCCATTGATGGAGTGGTGACCGTGGGGGTTGCAGAAAACTCCCCCTTGTTTGAAGAGGCAACGGAGAAGGAGGGTTATTTTTTCCGTCAGTATCCGCTGGTCGACAACAGACAACTCGTTGAAAACGCACTCAAAGGAAAAGCCATCCGCCGGGGGATTTGCGACCGTATGGGTGAGATCTTCATGGTAGAGACCGGGACTCCCGAATCGTTACATGACTTTGCACAGGCATTGGTCGATCTGGGAGTCGATCATGCAGTCTATCTGGTCGGTTCGTCCGCCTACGGTTGGGCCATCGACCAGGAGGGCATCTGTCATGAGTTTGGCGATAACAACTATTATACCGGCCGCCGACGCATGCCCAAAAATACGAGCTACATCGTCTGGAGAAGGAAATAGGGCATAGGCAGGCAAGGCCAAATCGCTCGCATCGGCACACTTCGTACACCAACATATCGGTTTCGTACAGTTCGGGGTAAATGTCCGGACTGTACGATTTCTTTTTGTCAATTTTGTATGTGCAGCAACAAAGACAAACCATCAAAAACACATACAAAAGATGAGAAAAACGCTACTACGACTGTTCGCTGTGACAATAGCGGCATCAGGTTTGGCTACCTGCGCCTCCGAACCGATGACTCCACAGGAGGCCACCCGCTGGATTGCCGCCTACACGCCTGAACAGATCGACATGGCATCAAGGATCCGGATCGAAGCGACCGACTCCCTGCTGGTCCGGCTGGACACCTTGCGTCCGTTGGAAAAGGTTTTCCGCTTCTCCCCCTCGATTCAGGGCGAGGCCGTGTATGCACAGGGCGGTCGGTATCTCGAATTCAGCCCCCGTCCCGGCGCCTTGAAGCCGGGAGAGAGCTATCGCTGTCATCTGGACATGGCGGCGCTGACGGGTATCGACACGCTGAAGGAGTTTGCATTCGAATTCCGGGTGGCTCGCCGCGAGGTGAAATTCAAGGAGATTCGGGTCCGGATTGATCCGACAGACGGAGGAATGGTTCAGATCGAGGGTATTCTGAAATTCAGTTTCCAGCCCGGCAGTCTTTCTCCTGACAACTCACGGCTGACCTGCCGGGGCCAGCGGGCTGTTTCACAGATCCAGCCGACAGCCAATGCCCGACAATATACCTTCCGCATCTCGGAAGTCCGACGGCAGGAGAAGGATTCCGAGCTGGAGATCGAATACGACGGCGCAACAGAGGGGTGTGACAAAATCGCAACGAAAGTTGTGATTCCCGGTCAAGCCGAGTTCAAACTGCTGGGGGTCGAACGACACCAGACCGTACAGCCCTGTCTGGAGTTGGAGTTCAGCGTCCCGCTCGACGCCATGCAGGAGTTGGACGGGCTTGTTACGATCGACGGGATCGAATCCCTTCGCATCGAGCGCAGCGGAAACCGGGTCCGCATCTTTTATCCGAATAACGGGCTAAGGGATCTGGTGCTGCGGCTCTCCGAACTGATCCGCTCCGAGGACGGCCGGAGATTGCAAACCGAGGTAGTGCAACACCTGGAGCAGGAGGTACTTCCTCCGGCCGTCGAGATTCCCATCAGCGGTACGATTCTTCCCGATAGCCGGAATCTTTCGCTGCCGTTCCGGGCCGTCAATCTGGCCGCGGTGGATGTCGAGGTGGTCAAGATCTATGCCGACAACGTGCTGACCTTTCTGCAGGAGAGCGAAATGGAGGGAACCTACGAGCTGCGCCGGGTCGGACGGCTGATCTACAGGCAGACCGTCCGGCTGGATAAAGACCCGTCGCTGGACCTTCACCAATGGCAGAACTTCTCGGTCGATCTGAATCACCTTTTCCGGCAGGAACGGGGCGCAATCTACAACATCCGGCTCTCGTTTCGCCAGGCCTATTCGCTTTACGACCGAGTCCAGGCAGCCCCGTTCGAAGTACAGAACGGTCTGACCCTATCGGACGAGGAGACCTGGGACAAACCCTGCGCCTATATCGGACGCCGGGCCCCGGATTATGACTGGGGCAGGTACGAATGGCGGGAGAGCGATGACCCGACGAAAGAGAGCTACTACATGTCGACGGCGCACATGCCTGAATACAATCTGGCCGCCTCCAATCTGGGGCTGATTGTCAAACGGGCGGACTCCGACCGCCTGTGGTGTACGGTCTCGGACATCATGACCGCCTCGCCGCTTGCCGGGATTCGCGTAACGGCCTATAATTTCCAGTTGCGGGAGATCGGCTCGGCCTGCACCGACGAGCAGGGTTTTGCCAACTTCCGTACGGACGGGAATCCCTTCGTCATTACGGCATCCGACGGTGTATCCACCTCGTTTCTGAAGATCAACGGCGCGTCGGAACTCTCGACAAGCCGATTTGATGTCGGTGGCAAGAAGACCCTGCAAGGGATCAAGGGCTTTATCTATGGCGAACGCGGCGTCTGGCGTCCGGGGGACGAGATATACCTCACACTGATCGTCGAGGACAGGCAGCATGCCCTTCCGGCCAACCATCCCGTGACGATGGAGCTCCATACGCCGGGCGAACAGCTCTACGATCAGCAGACGCTCACCCGCAGTGTCGACGGCATCTATGTCTTCCGGACAAAGACGGCCGAGGATGCACCGACTGGACAATGGGATGCCCGGTTCAAGGTGGGCGGGCAGACGTTCCACCACACCGTCCGCATAGAGACCATAAAGCCCAACCGGCTGAAGATCCATATATCTTCTCCGGAGATACTGCGCGGCGCATCGGATGCAGAGATCGGTCTCGACGCCCGTTGGCTGACCGGCCCCGTCGCAGCCGGGTTGCAGGCAAGCGTCGAAATGTCGCTCTTCACGGATCCGCACCCGTTCGAACGTTACGACGGCTACCGGTTTGCCAATCCGCTCTACGCGTTTTCGTCTTCCAGACACGACCTGCTCTCCGGCAGGCTGGACTCCCTGGGGCAAATCACAAGGCAGATCCGCATTCTGGCGACCCAGCAGGCTCCCGGGGTGCTGCAGGCCAATCTGATCGCCCGCGTAGCGGAGGCCGGCGGCGATGAGAGCATCACCTCCCGTTCGGTCCGCTATTCGCCCTACGAGGCTTACGTGGGGATCAGGCTGGGCGATCGGGAGTTCGAAACCGATTGCGACCTGCATTTCTCGGTTGTCGCAGTCGATCCCGATGGAAAGCCCCTCGATTCGCGCGAGCTGGAATACAAGATCTATCGTCTCGACTGGAGCTGGTGGCAGGAGGGGTCGGCCGCGGAATTAAGCCGCTATGTCCAGAGCGAGTCCGCCCGGACGGTGGCTTCGGGACGATTGAAAACCTCGGCGGGCAAAGCCGAGATTCCCTTCCGGATCGACTATCCCGCATGGGGCAAATACCTCGTTTTTGTCCGCGATATCGGGAGCGGCCACGCTTCGGGCGGGGAAATCTACATCGACTGGCCCGACTGGCGCGGGCACTCGGGCAAGAGCGATCCAACGGCCGCAACCATGCTCTCGTTCGCCCTGGACAAACGCAACTACGAAGTCGGAGATATGGCGACGGTCTATCTGCCCCGATCGTCGGGAGGGCGGGTGCTTCTCTCGGTGGAAAACGGGTCGCGTGTGCTGTCGCGCCGCTGGGTACGGCTTTCGGGCAAGGAGGAGACCGCCTCTAAACTGCAAGTAACCAAGGATATGGCACCCAATTTCTATGTGCACGCCACCTTGTTGCAGCCGCACGCCCAGACCGTAAACGACCTGCCGATCCGGATGTACGGCGTGGAGGGTGCCAAGGTCATCGACCGTCGCACGATTCTTCACCCGCAGATCGAGGTTGCTGATGAGATCCTTCCCCAGCGGGAGTTTGCGATCCGGATCCACGAACGCGACAACAAGCCGATGAGCTACACGCTGGCCATCGTGGACGAGGGGTTGCTGGACATCACGGCATTCAGGACCCCGCAGCCGTGGCAGGCCATGAATCGCCGCGAGGCACTGGGCGTCCGCACCTGGGACATGTACGACGATGTCATCGGTGCATACGCCGGAAAGTTCACTTCGATATTGAGTGTCGGCGGGGACGAGGCCATCCGCGAGGCCGCCGGCAAGGAGAAACGATTCAACCCGGTGGTGAAGTTTCTCGGACCGTTCACCCTGAACGGCGGGACGAAAACCCACCGGATCACGCTGCCGATGTACGTCGGATCGGTCCGCGTGATGGTGGTGGCGGCCCATGCCGGCAGTTATGGGAGTGCCGACAAGACGGTGACGGTCCGCTCACCGCTGATGCTGCTGCCAACGCTGCCCCGGGTGCTTGCGTGCGGCGACCGGGTTCGTCTGCCGGTGAATCTCTTTGCTTCGGACGAGGCGCTGGGTGACATTCAGGTAAACATCGAAACCGAAGGCCCCGTTTTCGTTGCCGGAGGCCGTTCCCGAACGCTGCACTTCGCCTCCGCCGGAGAAAAGATGGTCGATTTCGAGCTGTTGTGCGACAGGCAAAAAAGCGGACAGGCGAAAATCCGCATCTCGGCACGGGGCGGCGGGCATTCGGTGAACGAAACACTCGCCATCGAAGTGCGGAATCCGCAGCCGCTGGTTACAACGGTAGAAAGCCGAAACGTACAGGGCGGTGCGAGCGACCGGTTCTCATGGCGGGGGCTGGAAGATGGGAGCGTCCGCATGGAGATCGCAACGATACCGTCCATCCCTTTCAGTGGCGTCTTCTCCTTTGTGGCCGATTACGGGCACTTCTGCACCGAACAGCTCTCGGCGAGGGCCATGTATCTGCTTTATGCCCGGCGGTTTCTGCACGAGAACGAGCAACATCAGGCTGAAGAGGCGTTACCCGACATCTTGAAAAACATCCTGTTCCGCCAGCTTCCCAACGGCGGATTCGCCTATTGGCCGGGATACTCCGATGCCCACCCGTGGGTTACCTCCATGGCCGGGGAGGTGATGGTCGAAGCCCGCCGGCAGGGGTTTGCCATCGACCGGAAGGCGGTCGATCGCTGGGTCTCCTGTCAGAAAACGGCGGCGCGCGATTACCGGCACACGACGGTCTGTGCGGCCGATCTGGTACAGGCCTATCGGCTTTACACGCTGGCATTGGCCGGGGAACAGCCTTCGGC
>ERZ1504236.401-NODE-401-length-11934-cov-3.698207_pt1 | contig 11934 bp, 11 predicted proteins | sample MGYA00572400_ERZ1504236 | MGnify/ENA primary metagenome ERZ1504236 (study PRJEB39906, sample SAMEA3182094) | gut metagenome | biome: human; feature: gut; material: Stool; isolation source: human stools | place: Canada | collected 2012-02-21 ... | reverse complement strand
TCGTCGGCAGCGTCAGATGTGTATAAGAGACAGTGTATGCCCAGACCTGCTTCGTATGCCATGCGTCCTGCCTCTACAGCCTGCTTGAACGCTACCGCCATGGTCACGGGGTCGCCCGCCACTGCAATGGCTGTATTCACCAGGCAAGCCGAAGCGCCCATTTCCATAGCCTCTGCCGCATGGCTCGGGGCACCGATACCGGCATCCACCACTACGGGGATATTGGCTTGCTCGATGATTATTCTCAGGAAATCCCTTGTCTGCAGTCCTTTGTTTGTACCGATAGGAGCACCCAGCGGCATGACGGTGGCGGCACCGGCTTCTTCCAGCCTCTTGCACAGTGTGGGGTCGGCCTGGCAATAGGGCAGTACCACAAATCCTAACTTGACCAGTTCTTCTGTGGCTTTCAGCGTCTCTACAGAATCGGGCAACAGATAGCGGGGGTCGGGGTGTATCTCCAGTTTCAGCCAGTTCGTGCCGAAAGCTTCACGCGCCATCTGTGCAGCAAAAACAGCTTCTTCGGCATTGCGCACGCCGGAGGTGTTGGGCAGAAGCTGGATACCGGGATGCTGTATGTGTACCAGCATATTGTCTTCCTTGTTGTCCAGTTCAATGCGTTTCATGGCTACCGTCACCATTTCTGTGCCGGATGCCAGGATAGACTGCTCCATCACTTCATCGGAATTGAACTTTCCGGTTCCTAAAAACAGACGGGAGTTGAACTCACGTTCCGCAATCACTAATTTTTCCATATCAGTCGTCATATATTAATTCTTTATTTTTCATTCTCCATTAAAGAAATGATTCTTTTCATTTCATCTGCCGGACTATCGGCATGCAGTACCGTGCCCGAAAGGGCAATCCCGCTTACCCCCGTCTGCATAACGGCTGGAATATCCGCTATGGTTATTCCACCGATGGCTACTATCGGAAGGTGTATATCCTTCTCCTGCATCCGGTGGATGATAGCTGTATATCCTTCCAGTCCCAATATCGGACTCAGATTCTTCTTGGTAGTGGTGTAGCGGAAGGGGCCGCAGCCTATGTAGTCGGCACCGGCTTTGTAGTGTTGCAGTACATCCTCAAAGGTATTTGCCGTGCCGCCTATAATGTACTCCGCGCCCAGAATCCGGCGTGCGTCGGCTATGGGCATGTCTTTCTTTCCAAGATGTACGCCGTCGGCATGCAGCTTCTTTGCCAGTTCCACATGGTCGTCAATGATGAAGGTGGCACCGTATTGCCGGCAAAGGGCCTGCACTTCCAAAGCTACGGGTTCTATCGTTTCCACCGGGGTGTCTTTCATGCGCAGTTGCACCCAGCGGCAACCGCCCTCAAGAGCCATGCGTGCAGCATCCAGATACGAATATCGTTCCGTATAGTGCGTGATGAACTGCATTCCTCCGTTTTTCAGTCTCTCGTCCTTCATCTTCCTCACCCTCCGCAAGCTGCTTTGATAATGATGATGGGCATGTATTCCCTCAGGATGCATTTTGTCCATTCCGTGCGAAGTACAATACGGTTGTCTACGGCCACGGCAATGCCTTGCATCGGTAGGGCAAGTTCCTCGATAAGTTGTGAAAGGGTAGTGGCGCCGGTTTTCACTTCCTTGTTGTTGACCAATACTTTCATTTTTCTGTTCATTAAGAAATAAAACAAATGGAAGTAAATACAAAGAAGCGTCTTTACGGCAAGTTCAGTGAAGAAAGAAATATCCAATTCCTACGGCAGTACTAACTGCATCAGGTTCGAGGGTATAATCTCAGCCCGTCGGGGCACCCCTTTGTCTTTACGGCAACAAAGGTAAGGGAAAATCGGAAATAAAAAACAAAAGAACGTACTTTTTATTTCAGTGATTACTTTTTGTTTACTCGCGCCCCTTTGTGGCACGTATCTTTTTCAGCGTATTCCGAACAGTGGTTCTGACTCCAGTTGAATAAAAATCAAGCTCTGTATTTTCCAGTATCAGTTGCAATTCCTGCAGCAGTTCCGGCTCCTTCCTGCAAAGCAGATAGGCTATTCTGATGGAAAGGGCTTGCACTCCTATGCTTTCTTGCGGAGATAGCATGTGGTCCAGGCAGTAATTCAGCAAATCGACGGAGATTGGAGTAGGGATGGGAATATTATACAGTATAGATAATAAGAGACGTTTGGAACCGTCGTGCGTGCAGTCTATCAGCCGTTGAATGATTTCATCGTACAGTAGGATGAACCAGCCGGGATGGATTTCGCTCAATTTCTCGCATACCCATATTGCCCGCCATGACACCGTCTGTTTTTCATCGTATGTCAATCGGTATATATCTTCAAAATACTCGGGGCAGAGGCATACCTCTTGTACCAGAGAGTCTATCGATAACTTATGAATAGGTACTGCCAAGGTATTTCTGAACTCCGTAATCTTTTCCATATATCCCATTTTGTTGTGAGTGGCAAATATAAAGGAAATGGCCTATTAAAACAAGAAAGGCTGTCTATTTGAAGAAAGACAGCCTTGAAAATATTCTATTTAAGGAATTATGCAATCCCGTGAGCCGTAGCTTCCGGTGCAATCTTCTTGATAAGACCTTGCAGCACTGCACCAGGACCGCACTCTGTGAAGTCCGTAGCACCATCGGCAACCATGTTCTTCACTGTTTGCGTCCAACGTACCGATGCTGTCAGCTGAGCCACCAGGTTCTTCTTGATTTCTACCGGGTCAGTATGAGGCATAGCGTCTACATTCTGATATACGGGGCACTTCGGAGCATGGATTTCTGTTGCATTGATGGCTGCTTCCAGTTCAACTTTGGCAGGGTTCATCAGCGGAGAGTGGAACGCACCGCCTACCTTCAACGGCAGAGCACGCTTTGCACCTGCAGCCTTCATCAGTTCGCAAGCCTTGTTGATACCTTCTATGGAACCGGAAATTACAATCTGTCCCGGGCAGTTATAGTTGGCTGCCACGCAAACTTCACCTTCAGCACTTACTTGAGCGCAGATTTCCTCAACCTTTTCATCCGGCAGGGCAATAATGGCTGCCATAGTGGAGGGCTGTGCCTCACAAGCCTTTTGCATAGCCATGGCACGGGCATACACCAGTTTCAGACCATCTTCAAAGCTCAGTGCACCGGCAGCAACCAAGGCAGAGAACTCGCCCAATGAGTGACCGGCGGTCATCTCCGGCTTAAAGTCATCGCCCATGCAGAGGGCGGAAATAACGGAATGAAGGAATACGGCAGGTTGGGTAACTTTAGTCTGGCGCAGGTCTTCATCTGTTCCGTTGAACATAATATCAGTAATACGATACCCGAGGATATCATTTGCTTTCTCAAAAAGTTCCTTGGCTAATGCCGAATTTTCGTACAGGTCCTTTCCCATGCCAACGAATTGGGCACCTTGACCCGGAAATACAAATGCTTTCATATTTACTCGTTTTTTAGTGTTTAAATAAAAAGTGCTGCAAAGGTAGAGGTTTTTCTGATATTCACCGCACAAACGGATGTTTTTTGTGCAATGCCCTTACTTTAAGGAGGGAAGCTAAAATACAATATGTATGCTTGGGCCTTCTGTGGTATCCGGAGGCTGAAATACTTATAAATGAAACACTTTCTCCTTATTGTACTTCCTACAATTAGACCTCTTGTATATTCTTGTAAATTACATATTGTATTCCATACGATAACAACTGAAAATGATATTGTATAAAGTAAGATATGTATTCAGTTGAAAAATAATGCTTTATAACATTATAAAAATAATCTTTTCCTTTATTGCAAATTAGAAAAACCTATTTATATTTGCAGCGCTTAACGAGATATATTATGCAAAACATAGAACAAAAAACGCCGTTGGCAAACAATCATATCTCTGTGGACTGTGTAGTGATTGGTTTTGACGGAGAACAGCTAAAGGTTCTGCTGATTAAGCGTGCAGGAGAGGAAGAAGGAGAAATCTTTCATGATATGAAGCTTCCCGGAAGTTTGATTTACATGGATGAGGATTTGGATGAAGCTGCCAAACGGGTGTTGAATGAATTGACGGGGCTGAAGAACGTCAATCTGATGCAATTCAAGGCATTCGGCTCAAAAAACCGTACGAAGGACCCCAGAGATGTACATTGGCTGGAACGTGCCATGCAGTCCAAGGTAGAGCGTATTGTCACCATAGCCTATCTTTCCCTGGTGAAGATAGACCGCGCATTGAACCGTGATTTGGACAATTATCAAGCTAGTTGGGTAGCCATGCCGGATATAAAGGCTCTGGCATTCGACCACAACCTGATTATCAAGGAAGCCATTACCTATGTCCGTCAGTACGTCGAGTTCAACCCGTCTTCACTGTTCGACTTGTTGCCGCGTAAGTTCACCGCATCCCAGCTTCGCACTTTGTACGAACTGGTGTATGACAAGCAGTACGACGTACGCAATTTCCATAAAAAAATTGCCTTGATGGAGTATGTCGTCCCCCTGGAAGAAAAACAGCAGGGCGTGGCCCACCGGGCGGCACGCTACTACCGTTTCGACAAAAAGATATACAATAAAATCCGACGGTAGCCGGATTGTAAATTCTTCATATCACTTTCATTTTAATATTGATAGAAATGTATTTATTAGGTTATGACATCGGCAGCTCGTCTGTAAAAGCGAGTCTGGTAAATGCGGAAAGCGGCAAGTGTGTATCGTCTGCCTTCTTCCCCAAGACTGAAGCGGAAATTATCGCAGTGAAGCCCGGCTGGGCAGAGCAAGACCCCGGAAACTGGTGGGAAAACTTGAAACTGGCCACACAAGCGGTATTGGCAGAATCCGGAGTAAACGCAGAAGACATCAAGGCGATCGGTATCTCTTATCAGATGCATGGCTTGGTATGTGTAGATAAAAACCAGCAGGTGTTGCGTCCTGCCATTATCTGGTGCGACTCCAGAGCCGTGCCCTACGGACAAAAGGCTTTCGAAACATTGGGAGAGGAGACTTGCCTTTCACATCTGCTGAATTCTCCGGGCAACTTCACGGCCTCCAAACTGGCTTGGATTAAGGAGAATGAGCCTTCCGTTTACGAAAAGATTCATAAGATAATGCTGCCGGGCGACTATATCGCCATGAAGTTGAGCGGTACCATCTGTACCACGGTGTCCGGTTTGTCCGAAGGGATGTTCTGGGATTTCAAGAACAACCGGGTTGCCGACTTTCTGATGGACTATTATGGATTCGACTCCTCTCTGATTGCCGACATCAAACCGACTTTCTCCGAGCAGGGACGTGTCAATGCTGCTGCAGCCGCAGAGCTGGGTCTGAAAGAAGGTACGCCTATCACTTACCGTGCCGGCGACCAGCCCAACAATGCCCTTTCCCTGAATGTATTCAATCCGGGTGAAATTGCTTCTACCGCCGGAACGTCCGGCGTGGTATACGGCGTGAACGGTGAGGTGAACTACGACCCCAAGTCACGTGTCAACACCTTTGCACACGTCAACCATGCTGCCGGGCAAACCCGTCTGGGTGTTCTGCTGTGCATCAATGGTACGGGCATTCTCAATTCATGGGTAAAACGCACCGTTGCTCCCGAAGGCATCTCCTACAGCGATATGAATCTGCTGGCGGCGCAAGCTCCCATCGGCAGTGCCGGTATCAGTATCCTGCCCTTTGGAAACGGTGCGGAGCGTATGCTGGAGAACAAGGAAATAGGCTGCTCCATTCATGGCATCAACTTCAACCAGCACGGCAAACAGCATATCATCCGTGCAGCGCAGGAAGGTATCGTTTTTTCCTTTAAATATGGAATCGACATCATGGAACAAATGGGCATTCCCGTGCAGAAAATTCATGCAGGCAAGGCTAATATGTTCCTCAGCCCGCTGTTCCGCGAGACATTGGCCGGTGTGACGGGAGCTGTCATCGAACTGTATGATACCGACGGGTCTGTAGGTGCCGCCAAAGGCGCCGGAATCGGTGTGGGCATATACAAGGACAACAACGAAGCATTTGCCACGCTTGAGAAGCTCGAGGTGATAGAGCCGAAAGTGGCAGACCGCCAGGCTTATGCCGACGCATATGCGCGCTGGAAACACTGGGTAATGTGCTAATGTGCACATTAAAACGTTAGCACGTTAAAACAATAAATTAATAATTAACCCCGTGATGAATGTGTCTGTCATTGGCACATTCTCACATTAAAACATTAAATTCTTATGGCAACAAAAGAGTATTTTCCCGGAATAGGAAAGATTAAATTCGAAGGTAAAGAGAGCAAGAACCCGATGGCATTCCGTTATTACGATGCCGATAAAGTAATCATGGGTAAGAAAATGAGCGAATGGCTGAAGTTCGCCATGGCATGGTGGCACACTCTTTGCGCAGAAGGTGGTGACCAATTCGGTGGCGGAACAAAGAAATTCCCCTGGAACGGTGAGGCTGACAAGGTTCAGGCTGCCAAGAACAAAATGGACGCCGGCTTTGAATTCATGCAGAAAATGGGTATCGAATACTACTGCTTCCACGATGTAGACCTCTGCGAAGAAGCCGAGACCATTGAAGAATACGAAGCCAACTTGAAGGAAATCGTAGCGTATGCCAAGCAGAAACAAGCAGAAACCGGCATCAAACTGTTGTGGGGTACTGCCAACGTATTCGGCCATGCCCGTTATATGAATGGTGCAGCCACCAATCCCGATTTCGATGTTGTGGCACGTGCCGCCATCCAAATCAAAAACGCCATCGACGCTACTATCGAACTGGGAGGCTCAAACTATGTATTCTGGGGCGGTCGCGAAGGCTACATGTCATTGCTGAATACAGACCAGAAGCGTGAGAAAGAGCACCTCGCACAGATGTTGACCATCGCCCGCGACTATGCACGTGCCCGCGGCTTCAAAGGTACCTTCTTGATTGAACCGAAACCGATGGAACCTACAAAACACCAGTATGATGTAGACACCGAAACCGTTATCGGCTTCTTGAAGGCTCACAATCTGGACAAAGATTTCAAGGTGAACATCGAAGTGAACCACGCTACTTTGGCGGGCCACACCTTCGAGCACGAACTCGCAGTAGCCGTAGACAACGGTATGCTCGGCTCCATCGACGCCAACCGTGGTGACTACCAGAACGGCTGGGATACAGACCAGTTCCCCATTGACAACTTCGAACTGACCCAGGCAATGATGCAAATCATCCGTAACGGAGGCTTTGGCAATGGTGGTACAAACTTCGATGCCAAGACCCGTCGCAACTCCACCGACCTGGAAGACATTTTCATTGCCCACATCGCCGGTATGGACGTGATGGCACGTGCACTGGAAAGTGCAGCCAAATTGCTTGAAGAGTCTCCTTACAAGAAGATGCTGGCCGACCGCTATGCTTCCTTCGACAGTGGTAAAGGCAAGGAATTTGAAGATGGCAAACTGACGCTGGAGGATTTGGTAGCTTACGCAAAAGCCAACGGTGAGCCGAAACAGACCAGCGGCAAGCAGGAATTGTATGAGGCAATCGTGAATATGTACTGCTAATAATGATCAATGTTTAGTGATTAGTGGTTAATAAGTTGCGCATGAGGTGTTTCAATATTAATCATTAATCGCTAATCATTAATCGCTAATCATTAACCATTAATCATTAATATCATGAATTATACAGAAAAAGGCAGTAAACTCTACCTCTTCTCTATTGTGCTGGTAGCCGTCATCGGGGGCTTGCTTTTCGGCTACGATACAGCAGTCATATCCGGTGCCGATAAAGGGCTTCAGGCATTTTTTATGGGTGCCTCCGATTTTGTCTACACAGATACGATTCACGGCATTACCTCTTCCAGTGCACTTATCGGATGTATCATCGGTAGTGCTCTTTCGGGATTCTTCGCATCCAATCTGGGACGTAAGAATTCTCTTTTCATAGCCGGCGTCTTGTTCTTTCTGTCGGCATTGGGCTCCTACTACCCGGAATTCCTTTTCTTCGACTATGGTGTTCCTTCCTATTCCTTGCTCGTGGCATTCAATTTCTACCGTGTATTGGGAGGAATCGGCGTAGGTTTGGCATCGGCCATCTGCCCGATGTATATTGCGGAAATTGCGCCGAGCAACATTCGCGGGACTCTGGTATCATGGAATCAGTTTGCCATTATCTTCGGCCAGTTGGTGGTTTACTTCGTGAATTTCCTTATTCTGGGCGAGAATTCAAATCCGGTGATAAAGGCCATTGAAGGAGTCAACCAGATTCTGAATCCCGAAGCGGCAGCATGGACCACAGAGATAGGATGGCGTCTGATGTTTGTCAGTGAGGCTGTTCCTGCAGGAGTCTTTGCGTTGCTCGTACTGTTTGTTCCCGAAACGCCACGCTATCTTGCCATGAGTGGCAAGGATGATAAGGCACTCCAGGTGTTAAGCCGTATCAACGGCTTGGCTCAGGCAAAGGTTATTCCTGTCTCAAATCAAAGCCACGGCAGAGGAAAAGACGGAAAAGCTTTTCACTTATGGCTGGATGGTTATCTTTATCGGTATCATGCTGAGTGTATTCCAGCAAGCGGTAGGTATCAACGCCGTACTCTATTTCGCACCGCGTATCTTCGAAACGATGGGAATGGGCAACCCGATGGTTCAAACCGTCATCATGGGTATCATCAATATTCTGTTCACGTTGCTGGCTGTCTTTACAGTCGAGAAATGGGGACGTAAACCGCTGCTCATCTCGGGGTCTATCGGCATGGCGATAGGTGCTTTCGGAGTAGCTCTTTGCAACGTTGTGGCAGGGCTTCCTCCCATGTTGGCTGTTGTCAGCATCATGGTCTACAGTGCTTCGTTCATGTTCAGCTGGGGCCCCATCTGCTGGGTACTGATTGCTGAAATCTTCCCGAATACCATCCGTGGCGCTGCAGTAGCCATTGCCGTAGCCTTCCAATGGATATTCAATTTCATTGTATCTTCCACCTTCGTACCTATGTACAATATGAGTTTGGGAGATATGGGAGACAAGTTCGGGCACATGTTTGCTTATGGCTTATACGGAATCATCTGTGTGGTGGCTGCTCTGTTTGTCTGGAAGCTTGTTCCCGAAACGAAAGGCAAGACACTGGAAGACATGACCAAGCTGTGGAAGAATAGAAGAAACAACGGATAAGACCGTCATTGAAACTGTCCATATAAGACGGGAAAGAGGAGGCCTGATGAATGCCTCCTCTTTTTGTTATCAATTCCGTATCTTTTCCCTTATCCGTTCAAGATGGGAAAGAAAAATCTTCGGAGGGGAAGATAACATGTAAGGATAAACCGTACCTTTGCACTGTTTTTAATCAGGAATAGCAAGAAAGTTATGGATTCAATGAAAATCAATAAGGTGCAGATACGTAATCTGCAGATTGAAGATTATGACCAGTTAGCACAATCGTTTACGCGCGTTTATTCAGACGGAAGCGATGTGTTCTGGACGCACAAACAAATAGAAAAACTGATACGCATCTTCCCCGAGGGGCAGATTGTGACGGTGGTTGACGAGAAAATCGTGGGCTGTGCGCTTTCCATCATAGTGAACTACGATGATGTGAAGAACGACCACACTTACGCCCAGGTTACGGGCAAGGAGACTTTCAACACCCACAATCCGAAAGGCAACATACTTTATGGCATCGAAGTCTTTATCCATCCCCAATACCGTGGCCTGCGTCTGGCACGCCGTATGTATGAATACCGCAAGGAACTTTGCGAGACATTGAACCTGAAGGCAATCATGTTTGGCGGACGTATCCCCAACTACTACAAATATGCCGATCAAATCCGCCCCAAGGAGTACATAGATAAGGTGAAGCAAAAGGAAATCTTCGACCCGGTGCTGACCTTTCAGCTCTCTAACGACTTCCACGTGCGCAAGGTGATGCGCAACTACCTTCCCAATGATGAGGAGTCCAAGCACTACGCCTGCCTGCTGCAATGGGACAATATCTACTATCAGGCTCCCACACAAGACTATGTAAACCCCAAAACCACTGTCCGCGTAGGCTTGGTACAATGGCAGATGCGTACCTACAAGACACTGGATGACCTTTTTGAGCAAGTGGAATTTTTTGTGGATGCCGTGAGCGACTACAAGAGTGACTTTGTCCTTTTTCCCGAATACTTCAACGCACCGTTGATGGCAAAATTCAACAACGAGGGCGAGTCGCAGGCTATCCGCGGGCTGGCGGCCTATACCGAGGAAATCAAGGAGCGTTTCGTCAAGCTCGCCATCAGCTATAACATCAACATTATTACGGGCAGTATGCCGCTTATCAAGGAAGACGGGCTGCTATACAACGTAGGATTCCTCTGCCGACGTGACGGAAGTTATGAAATGTACGAAAAGATACATGTCACTCCCGACGAGATAAAGTCCTGGGGACTGAGCGGAGGCAAGTCCATCCAAACTTTCGATACGGACTGTGCTAAGATAGGCGTGCTGATATGCTACGATGTAGAGTTCCCCGAACTGAGCCGCATCATGGCGGACCAAGGCATGCAGATACTCTTTGTTCCTTTCCTTACCGATACGCAGAATGCTTACAGCCGCGTAAAGGTGTGCGCCCATGCTCGTGCCATCGAAAACGAGTGCTTTGTAGTGATAGCCGGCAGTGTAGGCAATCTTCCCCGCGTGCACAACATGGACATCCAGTATGCCCAGTCCGGCGTGTTCACTCCCTGCGACTTCGCTTTCCCCACAGACGGCAAGCGTGCGGAAGCCACTCCGAATACCGAAATGATTCTTGTGTCGGATGTGGATCTGGACTTGCTGAATGAACTGCATACCTACGGCAGTGTACGCAACCTGAAAGACCGGAGAGGCGATTTGTACGAGGTGAAGATGAAAAGATGACTTTCCCGAATGCCACACTCGGTTGCCTCCAATGCCACACCTTATTCTCCGAAATGCCACACTCCATCGTCCGGAATGCCATAGGTTTCGGACAACGGAGTGTGGCATTTCAGCTACTGAAGTGTGGCATCCGGGACGATGAAGTATGGCATTTCGGATGGTAATTCCATAGTTTATCCGTATCTTTACAAAACTTTTATTCTAAAAAAACAGAAACAATGGCCAAGAAAGCTCTCTCTGCTCCCGAAATACCTCTCTGCATCAATGTGTTGCGATTACTTAACTACCGTCTGGCTCCCGACGAGCTGATTCTGTTCGACTGGCTTACAGTAAAACAGATTTCTTTTAAATACAAGCCTTTCCATTACTCCCAGGCGCGTGTAGAGGAAGAAACCCGTATCCGCCGTACCCGGCAGGAAGTCATCATTAAGCAATTCTCGGCCTTGGGCTTCCTGAAAACCGACATAAAGGTCAATTCCGTCACCCGTGGACGTGTCCGCTATTACTCCGTGGACTTCAGTGTACTTGCCGACGTGGATGTCCTGGTAGAAATCATCATGCCCCAAACCACGCTCTTCCGTGACTTCATCCTCTACTTTGCCTACCACGCCACTATGCAGAAGAAGAGCAAGGAAGAACAACTGAAGCCTGCCTCCGCCATAAATCACGAGGCTGCCGCCCGAATCTATCAACTGCTGAGCCAAGTCTATGACGAGCGCCGCCAATACTATAATGATGGGGGACTGACCGGAGATGTGAAGCCTGAACGCTCGAAATCTGCCATGCAATTGCAGCATAACAAACCCATAGAACGTAAACTGGCAAAGTTGGCAGACTACTACAACGATAACAGCATCAAAAACGCCTTTCTTGCCTATGTGGACGAAATCCTGACCCAAAAGAAAGAACCCGAAAACCTGATGTATTACTTTCTCTCTTTCGATGAGACATCGGATTGTTTCGGAGTGGTGAATCATTACCTTAATTATTTCACCTTGCATTATAGTTACAGCAGCAACAGTTGAAGTCTATCCGCTGATGATGCTGTTATTAATTCTTTTAATATAATACTTTATTATTCTTTCCCATGCTGTTCTCTGCACGCTTATTGCTGATTGCGGCAATA
>ERZ1504236.306-NODE-306-length-13619-cov-7.817974_pt1 | contig 13619 bp, 9 predicted proteins | sample MGYA00572400_ERZ1504236 | MGnify/ENA primary metagenome ERZ1504236 (study PRJEB39906, sample SAMEA3182094) | gut metagenome | biome: human; feature: gut; material: Stool; isolation source: human stools | place: Canada | collected 2012-02-21 ... | reverse complement strand
GTATAAGAGACAGGCGGTACCCGCCGGGTGAAGCTGCCGCTGACCCTTGGGGGATGCCGCATTGATGGACGGCTGGCGGAATTTACCGAACTGGGGAAGCTGATGCGTACTTGACATTTTGGGCAGAAAAAACTATAATAATTAGACTATCGTCGGGCAGCGGGGCACCGTTTGCCTCCCGTAAAGGAGCTGTATTTCATGGTAAACACCATTCAAATGACCCAGACCGGCTATGATGAGCTGGCCAAAGAGCTGGAAGAGCTGAAAACGACCAAACGCAGCGAGATCGCAGAGAAAATAAAGATCGCCCGCGGCTACGGCGACCTTTCCGAAAACAGTGAATACGATGCTGCCAAAAACGAGCAGGCGGAAATAGAAGCCCGCATTGCCGTGCTGGAAGAGCAGCTGAAGCATGTGACCATCGTGGATACCGACAGCCTTTCGCTGGATGTGGTGGGGGTTGGCTCCAAGGTGAAGGTGCTGGATAAGGATATGGAGGAAGAGGGCGAGTACCTCATCGTTGGCGCCATGGAAGTGGGCCACGAGATGAACACCATTTCCGACCAGTCCCCCGTAGGCCATGCGCTTATTGGCCATAAAAAGGGTGAGACCGTGGTGGTGGAAGCCCCCGGCGGCGCCTTCGAGATGGTCATTCTGGACATCAGCAAGTAATTTACCGGCAAAAAGGCAGAAAAGTGCTGAACTTTTCTGCTTTTTTATTTGCCCTGCGGGGCATTTGATGGTAGAATAAAGTGATACCCACAGCAGCGGCAGTGGCGGGAACACCGGGCGCTCCGCAGCGAGGGAGGGCCATCCCCGGCGAAGCGGGGCGGCTCGATAAAAGCGGAGGGGCGTCCGGAGATTGCCCCCTGCAGGAATGGATGAATGTGACGGGGCGGGTATGCCTGCGCCGGTGAAGGAGGACAAAATATGAGCGAAGAAAAGGTAATGAACCCGGCGGCGGAGGCCGAGGAAGAAGAGGAGCGCCTGCACGAACAGGTAAAGGTGCGCAGGGACAAGCTGGCGGCACTGTGCGAAGCCGGCAAGAACCCCTATGAGATCACGAAATATGACTGGGATACCAAGAACCAGGAGATCCGGGATAACTTTGAGGTGCTGGAGGGCAAAACGGTACGCATTGCCGGCCGCATGATGAGCCGCCGCGTGATGGGTAAGGCCAGCTTTATGGATCTGCTGGATTCCACCGGACGGCTGCAGGTATATGTGCGCCGGGATGATGTGGGCGAGGAAGACTATGCCGACTTTAAGAAGTGGGATATCGGTGATATCCTGGGCGTGGAGGGCACCGTGTTCCGTACCCAGAAGGGCGAGATCTCGGTTCATACCACCCATATCAAGCTGCTTTCCAAGTCCCTGCTGCCGCTGCCGGAGAAATTCCATGGGCTGCGGGATACCGATACCCGGTACCGCCAGCGCTATGTGGACCTTATTGTGAACCCGGAGGTGCGGGATACCTTCTATAAGCGCAGCCGCATCCTGACCGAGATCCGCCGCTACCTGGATGAGAAGGGCTTCCTGGAGGTAGATACCCCCATCCTGGTGCCGCTGGAGATCGGCGCTTCCGCCCGGCCCTTTGTGACCCACCACAATACGCTGGATATGGATATGTACCTGCGCATTGAGACTGAGCTGTATCTCAAGCGGCTCATCGTGGGCGGCCTGGATCGTGTGTACGAGGTGGGACGCATCTTCCGCAATGAGGGTATGGATACCAAGCACAACCCCGAATTCACCACCGTGGAGCTGTACCAGGCCTACACCGATTACAAGGGCATGATGGACCTGGTGGAGGAGCTGTATACCCGCCTGGCGCAGAATGTCTGCGGCAGTACCAGGATCACCTACCAGGGTGTGGAGCTGGACCTGGGCCACTGGGAGCGCCTGACCATGGCGGAATCGGTGAAGAAGTACGCCGGGGTGGACTACTACGACTGGAAGAGCGATGAGGACGCCCGCGCCGCCGCCAAGGCGAAGAATGTGGAGGTCCCTGCTGATGCGACCAAGGGTACCGTGCTGGCCGAGTTCTTTGATGCCTATGTGGAGGAAAACCTCATTCAGCCGACCTTTATTTATGATTATCCAGTGGAAAACAGCCCGCTGGCCAAACGCAAGCCGGAGGATCCTGCCTTTACCGAGCGCTTTGAGTATTTTATCTGCGCTACCGAGTACGGCAATGCCTTCAGTGAGCTGAACGACCCCATTGATCAGAAGGCGCGCTTTGAACGGCAGGTAGAGGCAAAGCGCCGCGAGGAGCCGAATACCCGCGCTGAGGTGGACTATGACTTTGTGACTGCGCTGGAGTACGGCATGGCCCCCACCGGCGGTTTGGGCTTTGGCGTGGACCGCCTGGTAATGTTGCTGACCGATTCGGCTTCCATCCGTGATGTCCTGCTCTTCCCGACAATGAAGACCCTGGAACCAAAGCGGGCTGAAAACAAAGCCGAAAAAGCAGCGGTAAATGGTTCTGCAGAGGATGCAACCGTGTCCGCTCCAAGCGTACAGATTGATCTTTCCAAGGTGAAAATCGAGCCTTTGTTTGCAGATGATGTAGACTTTGAAACATTCAGCAAGTCTGATTTCAGAGTGGTTAAGATCGAAGCCTGTGAGGCAGTGCCGAAGTCCAAGAAGCTCCTGAAATTCACACTGAATGACGGAACAGACCGGAAACGCACCATTTTAAGCGGTATTCACGAGTATTACGAGCCGGAAGAGCTGGTTGGGAAGACCTGTGTGGCAATCACAAACCTGCCGCCGAGAAAGATGATGGGTATTGATTCCGAGGGTATGTTGATTTCCGCAGTGTACGAGTATGACGGACGGGAAGGCTTAAATCTTTTGATGCTGGATGACAGTATTCCGGCAGGAGCAAAGCTGTACTAAAGAGGTCATTTACTACAAAAAATCGCGTTACTACAACTTTTCTACAACTTTTGCGTGAGACCCTACGAAACCGGATGAAGCAATATGAAAGGCGGATCTGCTTATAAAATGCAGATTCGCCTTTCTTTTTACATCAGCTTCATGTTCACACTAATGTTTTTTGCCTTCTCCTGCATATTCTCTTGTGTGATATGGGTGTAGATGTCCATTGTGGTAGAGAAATCGGCATGCCCCATGACTTGCTGAATGAATTTAACATCGTTGGTGCTTTCGCAGAGCCGGGTACAGAAGGTGTGCCGCAAGTTGTGAACACTAAAATGAGGGAGCAAATCCGGTTCACGGTCTTCCAGTTCAGCCTGATCCATTTCCTCCATGTTGTAAGTTACGCTGATTCTCTCAATCGCCCGATTGATATTGTGGGCGCTCATGAATGAGCCGGTTCGGTTGCGGAAAACAAAACCGTGAACTCCTCCTAACACCAGTTGATCGTCTGGATACAATGCGTCGATGGTTTCAATCTGGAGGCGAAGCTGCTCGGCCACCTCTGGATAGAGGATAGGGATAATTCGTGTACCGCTCTCAGTTTTGGGAGTGGTAATGTGAAATCCGGCTTTTCCGTCAATGACCCGGTAGATTAAGTTGTGGTTGACGGAGATTGTGTTTTCGCTCAAGTTAATATCGCTTTTGGTAATGCCGGTACATTCTGCTACACGCATTCCTGTTCCAAGGAGCACAGTCATGATGGGGAGCCAATGGCTGTATGTAGGGGACTTGGCAATAAAACGCAGGAAATTCTGCTGTTGCGTTTTAGTGAGTGCGATCCGCCGTTTAGGTTTTGGAGCGCTGCCATCCGTCTTGAGCTTGCGGTAAATGCCCTTGCTGGGATTTTTGCGGATGTAATCGTCGTCCACGGCCATTTCAAGCGTAGGGTGAACAATGGTGTTGATGCTCTCCAGTGAGTTGATAGCAAAGCCGTGTTTCAGCAGTTTGGTATAAAACGCGAGAATATCACTTCTGTGGATTTGTGGCAGAGGCATGTTAGCGAAAGGTTCTTCTTTCACATAGAAGTCCCACAGGTAAAGATAATTTGCTCTGGTAGAGGGCTTCAGTTTGATGTTGTTATTCATGTAGACCTTGAACATATCATTCAGGGTAAGCTTCATGGCTTCCTGAGTACGGATGCCATCATCCTTATCTTTGTTGATCTGCTTTTCTTTGACACGAAGACTTGCGAGATCGGAGTCGTAAAGATATTTCTTTTTAGTGCCTAATTTGTAGACATACATATAGCTGCCATCTGCCCGTTGTGTTTCTCCGGGCCGAAGATTTCGCCCTTTGTTGTCTTTTCTCACTTTTGCCATTACTGGTACCTCCTGATTATAAAAGTGTAGTGCGCCTTACTGGCATGGTTATTTAGCCGGAAATATCATAAAGATATTCTTTGATACGCTGGACACTCCATAGGACACGGGTGTTCATGGTAATGCGTGCATTGGCAAGATCCCCAATCTGTACTGCAGTGTGCCTTCCACAGCACAACAGTTTGCAAAGGGTATCGGTATCAACAGCCAAGCACTGCTCCGGCGGTAGGTCATTCGGTTTTCTTTTCTCCATAATCGTCCTCCTTTTTTCGATTACAATGATCCCTTACGATTTGTAGAAGAAGGTTTTCAACAAAAACAATGAAAACGGTCTTGAGGTCAGGAAGTATTGAAATAACAAAAGAACTCTAATGGGGCCATTTCCTACGCCAGAACGGTTCTGCCGTGTATTTCAGGCTGCTGCTGTGCAACACTTCGATTATGGGCGCGCTTCTGTGGTCATCGCACACTGTCCAGAATTCCTGTATAACTCCCCATAGAGGTTATGAACTTGTCAAGGTACTAAAAGAGCGTAGGGATCATCCGGTATTACCAAATGATCCGATACATCCTATAAATAGGCGGGGAAGAAAGAACTTCTGCAAAGAGGAAAGAAAATTTAAAGAAAATCCAAAATCAATATATAGAATGTTTGAATTGACAAGCACTATATATTGTGTTAGAATTGCAATGTAATTGATTTTTGTGCGTTGCCCGTCAGGGTACACAGGCTTTAGGGCTTGTGTTGCGGAGTAATGACTGCATTGCACACGCTGTTAATTTTGTACTTGTGTCAGTAGTATCACTGCGCCTTTTCAGGCCGGTATATTGCTGGCTTTTTTTATTTTACGGGATTTACCCACCATTGCGAGAATGACATCGGTTCATAGGCAACTATGGACGCCAGGCTTTATGCCGTCTGTCATTCTCGCTTTTTTATTGCCTGTAAGCCTGAAAGGGCTTTAAGGATAAATCAAAACTGAGAAAGGCAGGTCATGTACATGAATGTGAAGCAGAAAAGAAAGCAGAATGGTCGGCGGGTCAAGCCGGCACACTCCACGGACTGGAAGATGAAGAGACAGGCAGTATCTTCGCTCCGGCCCCAAAATGTTGCACCAATGGCGAGGGCAGTTATTTTGCCCCGAAGATCACGAAGGGGGATTTGATATGTCTGGCAGCAATAGTGCTGAACGAAAGCGGCATGAACCGCTGGTGCTGGTAGAAACGGCAGATCTTTCAGAAGAAGAATGGCTGGATTACCGGCGCCGTGGAATCGGCGGCAGCGATGTATCAGCAATCTTTGGCACTTCTCCATTCCGGACAGCCAGGGATCTGTACTACGACAAACTGAACATAGCGTCAGTGGAAGATGATGAGGGCAACTGGGTTGCCATGGAAATGGGGCATTTGCTGGAGCCTCTGGTAGCAAAGATATTCGAGCGGAAAACCGGATATCGGGTCTACCAAATCAAAAAGATGTTCCAGCACCCACAGTATCCTTGGATGCTGGCTGATGTGGACTACTTTGTGGAACTGCCGGATGGCACCACAGCGATCCTTGAGATCAAGACCACAAACTATAATGCCAGAGATAACTGGTGGATGAATGGGAAGGAGACTGTTCCAGTCTACTATGAATCTCAGGGGCGTCATTATATGGCAGTAACGGATCTTGACCGATGTTTCTTTTGCTGCCTGTATGGTAACAACGAGGAGGAAGTTATTATCCGGGAGGTCAAGCGTGATTTCGAGTATGAGGCTGAGATGGTCTTTTTGGAGCAGTATTTCTGGGAAAACCATGTGCAGCGCCATGTGCCGCCGCCCTATACAGAAAGTGGGGCCTTGATTATTGAGAGCGCACGCAAACACTTTGGCCCGGCAGATAAAAATGCCCCGGCCGTTGCACTTGACCTGGATATGACTGCAAAACTTATGCAGTATTTGCGGCTTCTGGATGAAAAGAAAAATGCAGAGGTGTACTCCAAAGAAATCGACAAGGATATTCAGCGTCTGAAGGCGCTGTTGATTGCGGAAATGGGTACCAGCTGCACTGCAGTCTGTGAGCAGGAGGGAGTGAACTATACGGTTACCTATACCCCTGTTCGCAAGTCCGTCATCGACAAGGATAACCTGCTTCGGTTGAAACTGGAGCATCCGGATATTTACGAGCAGTTTGTTACAGTATCCGAATCCAGACGGTTCAGTGTTAGAGCCTCGATTATGGAGGCCGCTTAGTGAGGTGAAAAAGGATGAATTGTATTGGTACCTACGACGGGACGATTTTTTATAATCCTGCCAATAAGTTTTGTATCATCAGTGTAAAAACCGCAGACCAGAGTGTGCCAGCTGAGGCCAGGTCAAACAGGCGGTACAAAGACCATTTGATTCGCTTTACAGCTGTGGGGTATGAGATTCCACGGACAGATGCGGTAGAGTTGGAACTGGATGGTGAATGGGCAAAAGGCAAGTATGGTGTCCAGCTCCAGGTGGAGCAGTGGCGTGAAATTGTGCCCAGAACAAAAAACGGCGTAGAGGGCTACCTTGCCTCCGGGCTTATCAAAGGGATTGGTCCCAAAACTGCCGCAGACATTGTGGAGCGGTTCGGTGTGGACACATTGGATATTCTGGAACACCAGCCGGAGCGGCTGTTGGAGATCCGGGGCATTACGGAAAATAAATTGGAGGACATCAAAGCTTCTTATGCAGAAAACCGTATGCTCCAAGGAATTATGACCTTGCTGGCACCGTTTAAGATTACTCCCAAGACGGCATTGAAAATATATCAATATTTCGGCCCGACCAGCGTAGAGATTTTGGAAAAGAGCCCATTCGAGCTTTGCCAGATCTCCGGCTTTGGATTTCGGCGGGTAGATGCAATCGTACAAAAGAGCGGGGGCGATCTCCATGACCCCATGCGTATCAAAGGGGCTGTCTTTTGTGCGCTGGATGAGGGCAAGAGTAAACGAGGCCATCTGTACATCAGTTCTGAAGAACTGGAGAAATCAGCGCTGAAACTGCTCAATGAGAAGATACCTGTACCGGAGCTTCGCCTGCATCAGCAGGAAGTCAGGGATATGATGCAGGAAATGATCCTGAATGGAGCAATCGTTTCCGTGAAGGATAATATTTATCTTCCCAGAGTGTTTGCCCAAGAGGATGAAACGGCGCGCCGGATCGCCCAGCGTCTGGTCACCCAGATGCCAGTAGAGCATATTGCGCCGGTGCTGGAACAGGTCAAGGTTGAAATGGGACTGCGCCTGTCTGCACAGCAGGAGGCTGCGGTCTATGCAGCATTTAGGCATGGCTTGTCAGTGATTACGGGTTCTCCTGGTACTGGTAAAACAACAGTGCTGCGGACGATACTTGAGGTTTACCGGCGGCTGCACCCTGATGGCAAAATTGCTCTTATGGCGCCTACCGGTCGGGCAAGCCGCAGGATGTCGGAGAGTACCGGCTTTGAGGATGCCCGAACATTACACAGTGGTCTGGGACTGACCAGTGAAGAGGATGAGGGTAGCCGGAACAGAAAGTCAGAGCCACTGTCGGCCGATTTAATCATTGTGGATGAGTTTTCCATGGTGGATATGTGGCTTGCCGAGAAATTCTTTGAGCGCATGAAGGCAAATGCCAGAATCGTACTGGTAGGCGACCCAGATCAGCTTCCCAGCGTAGGAGCCGGAAATGTGTTTCGTGAGATCATCGAGACCCAAATCGTCCCGGTAACGGTGCTGGATCAGATTTTCCGTCAGTCGAAGGACAGTCTGATTGCCTATAACGCCAAATTTATTAACGAGGGCAATACCAAACTGTTTTATGGACCGGACTTTGTTTTCGTGTCTGGTGATAGTCAGGAAGACACCGCTGAAAAGATTACAGAACGGTATTGTTTGGAGATACAGGAGAGTGGCATTGAGAATGTGCAGATTCTTTCACCTTTCCGTTCAGAAGGCGCCGCGTCGTCGGAACAGCTGAATGAGACCATTCGTGAATTGGTCAACCCATTCCGCTCTGCGGAGGAAGAAATCAAGTTTGGCCCCAGGATATTCCGGGTCAATGACCGCATCATGCAGACCAAGAACACAGAAAAGGTCTCTAATGGAGATCTGGGCTTCATCCGGTATATTAAGGACACTGACCAGGGTAAAAAAATCGGCATGGATTTTGGCGCTGGCAGAACACTGGAATACGGCGTAGATGATTTGAGCAATGTGGATCTGGCTTATGCTACTACGATCCACAAGGCTATGGGCTCTGAGTATGAGACCGTTATTATGCCGCTGCTCAAAGCGCACACCATCATGATGTACCGTAATCTGCTCTACACCGGAATCACGCGTGCCAAAAAGCGGGTGGTTCTGATTGGGCAGAAACAGGTATTGTTTATGGCAATCCATCGTAATGAGATCGGCAAGCGGAATACGCTGCTGGGTATGCGTATTCAGATGTATTTCAAAGCCTACGCAAAGAAAGCCGGTATCCCCATTCCGGCTGCGTTGGAAGAACAATTAAAGAACGCAAGTTAAAAAAGAGAGGTCAGATGCAGAAATAGCACTTGGCGTCTCCTATTTTTATGTCAGAAAGGAGTTTCCAACATGAACGAAAAAAGTAATCCGATGCCTATGATGTACAAAACAATTCCGGCAGTGGCAGAACTGAACAAGGTGCCGGGCTTTGACCCGCTCAAATTTCTGCGCCATAAGGTATCCAGAAAGACCAATGAGGAAATGCTGCAGTTGGAATTGCCTTATCAGAAACTGTGGTTCCGTCTGCGTCACCCACAGGGCCGCATGAAACTGACTACCCTGCGAATCACGGAACAGCTTGCGATTATGGAGGCCAGAGTCTATCTGGACCGCAGTGATGCAGAGCCCATCAGCAGTTACATCTCGCAGCATAGTGCAGAAGAAGGTACTGACTATGTACAGGCTGCCCAGGATGAGGCATTGAGTGCTGCGCTGTCGGATGCCGGTTTCGGTCTGCAGTTTGCCGATGTTGCTGTTGACAGTACGGGCAAGGTGTTTGGAAGCAGTATTCCGCTTTCCGGGACGGCTCCTATCCGGCAACCGATGCCAAATGCGGCGCAGAGGCCCGTAGAAGCCCCTGGAGCGGCGTTGCGGCAATCTGGCGGGGAAGTTCATGCCCGACTGGAAAGAGCGCCTCAGAGCGTCGTAGAGCGCCGTAATGCGCCTGCGCGTCCGACCTCTATCCAGAAACCTGCGGCAAAGCCGGTTCAGAATGAACAGCCCCCGGTTTCTCCGGTACAGCCCACTGTCCAGCAGATGGCTGCAGAAGAGAAGGAGAATATGGATACGCTGCCTGTCGGCAAGGTAGAGGAGAATGCTCCCAATATGGAGCTGCCGGTACCCAACCGTGAGGTTACATTGGATAGCAGTCCAAAACAGGATGATGTGTCTGAGCAGCCGGCCGCACCCGTATTCCAATCGGATGAACCGGAAGAACTGCCTGTGGCGCCTGTTGTTCAGCAGGAAGCACCTAATCAGCCCCTGGCGCCTTCTTATACGGAGAGCACTCCGGTAGAAGATATCTTGAAGGTAATGACCTTTGAAGAAGCGCAGAATGTGGTGGTGGATAGCGGTCTGAGCAAAGGAAAAACCATGGCAACAGTTGCCAAGGAGCGTCCGGTGAGTCTGAAATTCTATCTCACCCCTGGTAACAAGAGTACCAACAATATCGTTCGTGCTGCGGCGCAGATCATGCTCGATGGTATGGCCGCACAGAAAGCCGGATGATAAGCAGCCCCATCTATGGGGCCAAGAAGGGAGGGAGAACAGATGGACTCATATCCAGGAGATTTTCCGTTCGGTATTATGGATGTAGTGGAACTTCTACATCTGCGAATCAGACGCCGACAGGCAAACAGTGTATATGTGGATTGCCCGTTTTGTGGTGACCGCCGCGGCAAGATGAATGTGAATTTCGTCAAAAATGTCTGGCGGTGCAATTATTGTGATGAGCATGGCGGTATGCTTGCGCTTTATGCGCGGCTAAACAATACGACTACATCCGATGCGTATTGGGAGATAGGAGAAGCCCTGTGCAACGATTTTCACAGGGAACGGCCGAACTCTGGATATGAGATGGCAGGAAACCAGCAGGCTGGTACTGGGTCCCCGGTTTCGGGGACTCAGACCGACCTTGCCGGATATGAGAGGAGGGGCGAACTAAAAACAGTGCAGCAAGCAGAACGGGCCAGCGGACAGGAAATCCATCAAACGCTTTCGCTGCTGCTCGCTATGCTGCCTCTTCAGCCTGCCCACCGCAACCATCTGCACTCCCCAAAACGGGGACTGTCGGATGAACAGATTGATAGGATCGGGTTCAAGAGCACTCCACCCCCATTCCTTTGCCGCTCCATTACCGAGCGGCTGATGAAACAGGGATGCAAGGTGGAGGGAGTGCCCGGCTTTTATCTGGATGACAGCGGGCGCTGGACCATGAACTTCTACCGAAAAAACGCAGGGATTTTGATTCCGGCTGTGGGATACGACGGTATGATACACGGCCTGCAGATCCTTTTGGATATTCCGCTCAAGCAAAAAGATGATCCGCCGGATAAGGCAGGAGCCAAATACATCTGGTTTTCGTCCTCGTCCAAAAATATGGGTGTTACATCCGGGAGTCCGGTACATTTTATAGGAGATCCATCTGCCCGGGTGGTCTATGTCATTGAAGGACTGCTGAAAGCAGACATCTCGCACTGCCTGACAAACCGGACTTTTGTGGCGATTGCCGGTGCAAACAACACCAGCCAGTTGGATACGCTGTTTGCACTGTTGGCACAGAATGGCACTGAGGAGATCATTGAGGCTCATGATATGGATAAGTACAGTAACCAAATGACCTCTAATGGGGCATCTAAGATCTATCTGATGGCCCGAAAAAATGGAATGGCATGTCGTCGGCTGACCTGGAATCCGAATTATAAAGGGTTTGATGATTGGCAGCTTGCCCTTCGGGAGAAAGAACAGAAGGAAAAGGAGGTGCAGAGAATGAATTTTAAGCAGCAATATCTGTGCGGTAAGTGTGATTTTACCTATATAGATGGCTGCGTCGAGCTTTGGCACACCAGAGCGGAGAAAGATTTGGACCTGACAGAGTATCTGGGGCTGACAAAGGAAGAGTATCAGATATTTCTTGCTCAAGGCAATCAGGCGCTGAAGGATATTCTGGACAGCCAGAGAGTTTTCCGGAGATTTTGCATTTACCAGCTTTGCCTGGGTGAGACACAGACGGTACCTTTCGCGTTCAAGCAACTGGATGCACTGCGTAAGGCTGGATATGAACAGCCGCCTGCCGCCGCCTATCAGACGGTATGGAGCGCAGAGGTCTGTTGCCCAAAGGGTCAGAATGACATGGAAGTGCTGGGGCGTCTGTTCCTGGACTACAATGAACATTTGCCGGAAGATTACAGAGGTCGTCCGTTGGCTCCATCTGATGTGGTGGAACTGGACTGCCAAGGCAAACGCACATACTTCTATGTGAATGACTGCCGGGATTTTGCACCGGTACGCTTCTCCCCATTCTTGTGTAAAAGACTTCCGGAGCCTGCTCAAAAACAGGAATGAAGGGATAGGGGTCAGATGCGTATTGCAGAAAAGAAGAAAAGTCAGATTGCAGCACTGTATGAGCAGTGTTCCGGCCTTCCGGCAGATGTCAGAAGTTGTCTGGAGAATGGCTACTTTACCGTAACGGTACCTCCGCCATGGAATATGAGCAATCAAAAGGTTGCGCAGGAGGTGCAGGACAAAATCAAGGAATGGTCAAGGCAGTATACTGGCGTGGTCTGCTACTGTTTTGACAGCTTCAGCACACTTTTATATGTGCTGTGAGCAACACACAATGGCATGGAAAGGATCATAACGGCCTGCTCCATGCCTTTTTTGCGAAAGGAGATTTTACAATGGGTGTTTTTTCAGAAATAGCAATGGAGCAGCAAAACGGTATGTTCGATTCGTCTGCAGCCTTTGAGGATGATGAAGCCTTTGAGCTGGAGGAGATGGAATCTTTGCCTGTGCCGCCTGTAGGTACAGACACTGTCCCAGTATCGGCGGCTTCGGTTTGTGCCGGTGAGACTGCTTTGGCTGATGCAGAGGAGGAACCTACGGATGAAGTAGCGCCTGCTGGGGAAGAGAAGTCTGCTGAGGAGGGGAATTCGGCACAACCGCCCGCCGCAGAAGATGAAGAAAAAAAGCGTGCGGAGCATGAGGCGGCTGAAGCCCAGCGCAAAGCGGAATTTGACGCCAAAGAGCAGGCGAAGAAAGCCGCAGAGCAGGAGCAGATCGCCCGTCTGGAAGCGATGAGTGATGAAGAAGTAATCGCGGCCTCTACCCAGCGGGTAAGTACTGATGTGGAAAAACTGACGCGGCGCAATATGAAGGAGTGTGTGTCCGAGCATATTCAGATGCTCTGTATGGAAGATACGGCGTTTGCCCGTCTGACAATGCATCCGAAAAAGAACATGATTCGCTGTTTCCAGTACATCAACCGGAAAGCCTGGGATTATGTACAGGATGAACTAAAAGCAAGCGGAACCCGCCCTGGTCCCGGACAGCAGGCGTATGGCTGCGATGTGCCGGATGATCTGTGCTATCAGTGGGCGGAAGATTATTTCCGTGACCCTGATGCCAAGGAAGACCATGAGGATGAGGAAAAGTTTGTTCCCAAGCCGTATGCTGGGAAGTCCTCTGCAAAGAACAAACCCAAGAAGGCGGCAGAGAAGAAAAAGACGGAACCCAAGTCGGCACCCAAGCAGGAGGAAAAAAAGCCTTCTCAGGATGGGCAGATGTCGCTGCTGGATTTTGGTATGGCAAAGGCAGGCTGAACCGGCAAAGGAGGAAAAATGCAGAATGATTGCTTATAAGGGCTTTCGCCCCGGGCTGATATGCCGTGGCTATCAGTTTGTGATGGGGCTCAATACGACTGAAAAAGCAAATTGCAGGGAAAATGGATTTCACTGCGCGGAGGACCCGCTTGACTGCCTTAGTTATTATTCCAGCCTGGAGCATTCGGAATATTATATCGTCAACGCCGGCGGCGACATCGATGAAGATGAGCATGACTCCAAAATCGCCTGTACGGAGCTGACTGTGATTAAGCGGCTAACCAAAGAGGAGTTGTTTTTACATGGTTTGGCATACATGGTAGATCATCCGCGCAGGGTGTGGAGCTCCCATGTGGCAGCCAACCGGGCAATGGCGAACTGCGGTTATGCGGTGGTACGGGGCAAAGACCCCGTTGCTACCGGAAGACTGGGAGACATCCTTGCTTTTGCGAAGGAAGCTCCGGATTCGGAAAGTATCGTACAGGTTGCAGTGGGCCGGATTGACGGCGTTACAT
>ERZ1504236.281-NODE-281-length-14148-cov-5.141489_pt1 | contig 14148 bp, 10 predicted proteins | sample MGYA00572400_ERZ1504236 | MGnify/ENA primary metagenome ERZ1504236 (study PRJEB39906, sample SAMEA3182094) | gut metagenome | biome: human; feature: gut; material: Stool; isolation source: human stools | place: Canada | collected 2012-02-21 ... | reverse complement strand
CGGAGATGTGTATAAGAGACAGCCTTTAAGACAAGTGATTGTGAATACGCATTCTACCGTTTTTGTCGGTGAAATTCAGAAATGGGAAGATGATTTGAATGTTTCCATCCATTTTGCGGAGATGAAATCAAGAGTGCTTTCTTTGCCATCGGGCAATAAGGTGAAACTCGATGTTTCGAAAATTATACAAGTTCCTAAAGAAGGGCAATTGACTATCAATTTCTCTGAGCAAGAACGAAAGCTTTCTTTGCAAATGATTAAGGAGTACTTAGAAAATACCCTAAAGGAGTGGTAATATGGCTAGACAATTATTTATTGGATTAATCACGGAAGGCCCTACGGATGTACGTTTCTTGCAGAGTGTGGTGGAAAGGACTTTTATTGATGTGGCTTTTGAATGCGAGAATGATTTAGAACCATACGTGAAATGCTTGACTGTGGAAAAAGTGCGACTTAGTTTTAATGAATATGTAGAGAAAGCTTCACGTCGAGGAATGGAAGAGATGGGTATGGATATGGATATACTTTGTGTCCATACAGATGCTGATAGTAAGGATACTAAAAGAGCCTATGCTGAAAAGATAAATCCGGCCAAAGAGTTCTTGTCTGATAAGAAAGGGGAGATTTGCAAGAGTCTGATTCCTATTGTTCCAGTGAGGATGGTAGAAGCATGGATGCTTGCTGACAAAGAACTATTAAAAGAGGAAATGGGTACAAGGATGTCGGATGAAGAATTGGGTATAAATCGTATGCCGGAACTTTATCTTGATCCTAAGGCTACCATTATACAAGCCATAGGTAAATCTAATCGGACTACGACACGTAGGCATAGGAAGGATTTGGATATTAGTGAACTATATGCTTCCATTGGTGCGAGGTTGGAATTGGAAAAGTTGCATCTGCTTCCTTCATATAGGCAATTTGTGGATGAGGTCAGAGAAGCCTACAGACAGTTGGGATTGTTACGGTAATGTGGAAAAATCAATAGGAAATAAAGCAGTGTTTGGAACATGATAGATAGTATGGAACAAGAAGATTTTGATATACGCAACCAGCAGCCCGTCACCAGCCGAGAACGTGATTTCGAGAACGCTCTCCGTCCGTTGAATTTTGAGGATTTCAGCGGGCAGGACAAGGTGGTGGACAATCTGCGCATATTTGTGAAAGCTGCCCGCCTGCGTGGCGAGGCGCTGGACCATGTGTTGCTTCACGGCCCTCCCGGATTGGGAAAAACAACACTCAGCAATATCATAGCCAACGAACTGGGCGTAGGTTTCAAGATAACTTCCGGTCCGGTACTCGACAAGCCGGGGGATTTGGCGGGAGTGCTTACCAGCCTGGAGCCCAATGATGTACTTTTCATCGACGAAATACACCGGTTGAGCCCCGTAGTGGAGGAATATCTGTACTCAGCCATGGAGGACTACCGCATAGACATCATGATAGACAAAGGCCCTTCTGCCCGAAGCATACAGATTGATTTGAATCCTTTCACGTTGGTGGGAGCTACCACGCGTAGCGGTCTGTTGACAGCTCCGTTGCGTGCCCGTTTCGGTATCAACCTGCATCTGGAATATTACGATGATGATGTGTTGAGCGGCATTATCCGTCGTTCGTCCGGCATCCTCGATGTGCCTTGCTCCGTAAGGGCTGCCGCCGAGATTGCGAGCCGCAGCCGTGGCACACCGCGTATTGCCAATGCATTGCTGCGGCGTGTACGCGATTTTGCCCAAGTGAAAGGTTCGGGGAGTATCGATACGGAAATCGCACAGTTTGCCCTCGAAGCCCTGAATATCGACAAATACGGTCTGGATGAGATAGATAATAAGATACTCTGCACCATCATTGACAAGTTCAAAGGCGGCCCGGTGGGACTGACCACCATTGCCACCGCTTTGGGCGAAGATGCCGGCACGATAGAGGAAGTCTATGAACCGTTCTTGATAAAAGAGGGTTTCCTGAAACGTACCCCCCGTGGGCGTGAGGTGACGGAGCTTGCCTACAAGCATTTGGGGCGGAGTCTCTATAGTAGCCAGCGTACCTTGTTTGGCGACGAGTGATTCATTAATCATTAATCACTAACCATTAATCATTAAAAAGAAGTGGCCGGATTAAAATCATTGGCAAAAGAAACTGCCATTTATGGGCTGAGCAGTATTGTGGGGCGTTTCCTCAATTACCTACTGGTGCCCGTATATACCATGGCGATGTCTGCACAGAGCGGCGGCTATGGCGTAGTGACGAATGTATATGCGTGGGTGGCCCTCATGCTGGTATTATTGACGTGCGGCATGGAAACCGGTTTCTTCCGCTTTGCCAATAAAGGGGAGGATGACCCGATGCGTGTGTACTCCACGACATTACTCAGTGTGAGTATGGGGGCGCTTACTTTCCTTGCATTGGGGCTGCTGTTTCTCGACCCTATTGCCGGATGGATGGAGTACAGTGAGCATCCCTGGTACGTGGGCATGATGATGATTGTGGTGGCGATGGATGCTATTCAAAGCATTCCTTTCGCTTATTTGCGCTACAAGAAGCGTCCCATTAAGTTTGCGGCACTCAAATTGCTGTTCATCTTCTTGAATATAGCACTGAATCTGGTCTATTATGTAGGGATGAAAGGGGATGACGTGGGCTATGCCTTCCTTTTCAATCTGATATGCACCTCTACCATTATGCTTTGCATGATTCCGGAGTTACGCGGGTTTGCTTATGTGCTGGATAAAAAACTGTTGAAGCGGATGCTTGCTTACAGTCTGCCGTTACTGGTACTTGGCTTGGCGGGTATCTTGAATCAGGTGGCCGATAAGATTATTTTTCCTTTTGTCTATCCGGATGAGGCGGAAGCTACTGTGCAGTTGGGCATTTATGGAGCTGCCAGCAAAATTGCTATGGTGATGGCGATGCTTACACAAGCTTTCCGCTATGCATACGAGCCTTTTGTCTTCGGAAAGAGCCGGGACAAAGACAATAAGCAGGTATATGCGCAGGCCATGAAGTTTTTCATCATCTTTACACTGCTGGCATTCCTGGCTGTCATGTTCTATCTGGATATTTTGCGCTATATCATCGGCCCTGATTACTGGCCGGGATTGCGGGTAGTGCCTATCGTGATGGCTGCCGAAATCTTTATGGGTATCTATTTCAATCTTTCCTTCTGGTACAAGCTGATTGACGAAACGCGTTGGGGAGCCTACTTCTCCTTGATAGGTTGCACGGTGCTGGTAGTGATGAACATACTTCTGATTCCCCGATACAGTTATATGGCTTGTGCCTGGGCAGGATTCTGTGGCTATGGTATCGCCATGCTTCTGTCCTATTTCGTAGGGCAGAAGAAGTATCCCATTCAGTATGACCTGAAGGCTATCGGTAGTTATGTGCTGCTTGCGGCAGTACTCTATCTGGCTGCCGAATATGTCCCGATAGAAAATATTTACCTGCGTATGGCGTACCGTACCGTTTTGTTGCTGCTCTTTGTGGCCTATATCGTGAAGTGCGACTTGCCGTTGAGGCAGATTCCGTTCATTGGTAGGCTGGTGAAGTGAGGTTAGAGAAGTTAGCTTGATAAACATTGCGTATTTAACAGTTTTGTCAAGAAAAGCATTACTTTTGTACTGTTATTAAAACTGAAGTGACACAATGGACAGAAAAATCAATCGCATAAAGATTGTTTTGAAATCAAGGATTGTGCAGAAGAGCAAACAATAAATTCAGAATCAAGTATGATTAAATCAGAAGCAATTCAGAATCTCCTCGCAAGATTCGAATCCATTGCGTGTGAATACGAAGGCGTGGAGTGCTGGAGTGCTCGCGAATTATATCCCATTCTGGGCTATGCCAAATGGCAAACGTTTGAGAATGTTTTAGGAAAAGCTAAGGAGGCTTGCCAAAACGCTGGTGTAGAGACGAGTAATCATTTTACCGGCATCAGTAAAACGATACTTATGCCTAAAGGTGCATCAAAGGACATTGAAGACTTTATGCTCACTCGCTATGCCTGCTACCTCGTGGCACAAAATGGTGACCCTCGTAAGTCGGAGATTGCTTTTGCCCCAAATTACTTTGCTGTACAAACACGTGTGGCAGAGGTAATAGAGCAACGACTTCTTGACTACGACCGTGTCCAGGCTCGCCATAAGTTGGCAGAGACAGAGAAACGCCTCTCTGGTGTTCTTTACGAGCGTGGTGTGGATGACAAGGGGTTCGGAATCATACGTAGTAAGGGCGACCAAGCTCTTTTTCGCATGAACACTGCTATGCTTAAACGTAAACTTGGAGCACCGGAAAAACGTGCTTTGGCAGATTTCTTGCCAACTCTTGGCATTAAGGCAAAGGACTTTGCTGCCGAGATGACCAGCAGTGTTTTACGAGGCGTTTCATTGAGAGAAAATTGAAAACTGATAATTGATAATGGAAGAAAAGACGACCGACAACAGAAATACCTTCGCTATCAAGACTTTTCTGAAAGACTATCTTGATTTGCGCAAAGACAAGGACAATGAACTGGAAACTGTAGATTCCATCCGTAAGGGAGTGGAATTCAAAGGAGCCAATCTTTGGATTCTGATATTCGCCATATTCATGGCCTCGTTGGGATTGAATGTAAACTCCACAGCCGTGATTATCGGTGCCATGCTCATCTCGCCGCTGATGGGGCCTATCATGGGCGTGGGGCTTTCTGTGGGGTTGAATGATTTTGAATTGATGAAGCGGTCTTTGAAGAGCTTCTTGATAACTACCTTGTTCAGTGTGACCACTGCTACCATTTTCTTTCTGGTGAGTCCCGTTGCCGAGGGGCAGTCGGAATTGCTGGCACGTACGTCACCCACCATTTATGACGTATTCATCGCCTTGATGGGTGGCTTGGCAGGTGTGACGGCGCTCTCTACCAAAGAGAAAGGAAATGTGATTCCGGGTGTTGCCATTGCTACGGCTTTGATGCCGCCTCTCTGTACGGCAGGCTACGGGCTGGCAACGGGTAACTTGATTTATTTCCTCGGTGCATTCTATCTTTATTTCATCAATTCCGTGTTTATCAGTCTTGCCACTTTCCTGGGCGTGCGCGTGATGCACTTCCAGCGCAAGGAGTTTGTGGATAAGAACCGGGAGAAGAAAGTACGTAAATATATCGTCCTGATTGCTATCCTGACCATGTGTCCCGCTGTCTATCTGACGGTAGGTATCGTCCAGGATACCTTCTTTGAGAGTGCTGCCAACCGTTTTGTCAACGAGCAGCTCTCCTTTGAGAATACGCAGGTGCTGGACAAGAAAATCCATCACGAGGGCAAGGGCCACGAAATACGTGTCGTGCTGATTGGGCAGGAGGTGCCCGAAGCTTCCATCGCCATTGCCCGCAGCAAGATGAAAGACTATAAGCTGGACAATACCAAGCTGATAGTCCTCCAAGGTATGAACAATGAAGCGGTGGATATTTCTTCCATCCGTGCCATGGTGATGGAAGACTTCTACAAGAACAGCGAGCAGCGTCTGGTGGAACAGAAACAGAAGATTGCCACACTGGAGCAGAATTTGGAAAGATACAAAACCTTCGATGAATTGGGCAAGAAGATTATCCCGGAACTGAAAGTGCTCTACCCGTCGGTAAAGACTGTATCAATATCTCATGCGATTGAACTGGCGGTAGATTCTGTACGGGTGGATACTGTGACCCTTGCCGTCTTGAAATTCGGCAAGCATCCGGGTGCGCACGAGAAGGAAAAGATTGCGGAGTGGCTCAAGGCGCGTACGGGTGCCAAGCAATTGAGGCTGATTACTGAATAATACAAGAATTGACGGAATGAAAATAAGATTTATACTGATAGCTGTCTGCTTCCTTTTTTCTCTGCCGGGACAAGCGGATGAAGGGATGTGGATGCTGGGAAATCTGAACAAGCAGACACGCCAGACCATGAAAGAGTTGGGCTTGCAGATGTCTGTCAACAAGCTATACAATACGAAACGCCCGTCGCTGAAGGATGCGGTAGTCAGCTTCGGAGGCTTTTGTTCCGGAGTGGTGGTGTCCGGGGACGGGCTGGTGTTTACCAATCATCACTGCGGCTTCAGCAGCATACAGCAACACTCGTCTGTGGAGCACGACTATCTGAAAGACGGCTTTGTGGCACGTAATCTTAGTGAAGAACTGCCTAATCCGGAACTTTACGTCCGCTTCCTCTTGCACCAGCAAGACGTGACCCGTCGGGTACTTGGAGCAGTAAAACCGGATATGAACGAATCTGAGCGTACAAGTGTAGTAGATTCGGTGATGCTGGTCATTGGCGAAGAGGTTTCTCGTAAAGACTCCACGCTGATAGGCATTGTGGATGCTTACTATGGAGGCAATGAATTCTGGCTTTCCGTTTATCGCGACTACAATGATGTGCGTCTGGTATTTGCACCCCCTTCTTCAGTGGGCAAGTTCGGCTGGGACACTGACAACTGGGTATGGCCACGCCATACGGGCGACTTCGCCGTATTCCGTATCTATGCCGGCAAAGACAACCGTCCTGCCGACTACTCTCCCGACAATGTTCCCTACCATCCCGAATACGTGGCTCCGATATCCCTGGACGGCTATCGTGAGGGTTCCTTCTGTATGACGATGGGCTATCCGGGCAGTACGGAACGCTATCTTTCCTCTTTTGGCATCGAAGAGATGATGACCACCACCAACCAGGCTCAGATAGATGTCCGTGGTGTGAAGCAGGCCATCTGGAAACGTGAAATGGATAGCCGTGACAGCATCCGCATCAAGTACGCTTCCAAATACGACGAAAGTTCCAATTATTGGAAGAACAGCATAGGAGTGAACCGCACCATCAAGAAACTGCATGTGCTGGACAAGAAGCGTGCCATGGAGACCGAACTCCGTCGCTGGATACAGCAGACACCGGAGGAACGGGAACATCTGCTGCATCTTTTTTCCGACCTGGAGCTGAACTACAAGAGCCGCCGTGATGCTTATCGTGCCAGAGCTTACTTTGCCGAATCTTTCCTGAACGGTCCGGAACTGGTGCAGCTTGCTTTGTCCATCCTCAACTTCGACTTTGAGGGGGAAGAGAAAACGGTGGTTGCCAATCTGAAAGCTATCGTTGAGAAATATGCCAATCTGGACTTGGGCATTGACAAGGAAGTGTTTACAGCACTGTTGAAAGAATACCACTCCCAAGTGGATTCCACCTATCTGCCCGAGCTCTACCAGACGATTGCGACAGAATACGGAGGTAACGAGCGTACCTATGTGGATAGTCTTTATGCCCGCTCGGAGCTGACCACCCCCCGTGGATTGAAGCGTTTCCTGGAGCAGGACACCACCTATCAGATATATAACGACCCTGCCATCAATTTGGGCATCGATCTCATCACGAAGCTATTCGAGATGAATATGCAGGTACAGCAGGCTTCCGGTGAAATCGAGCGGAATGAACGTTTGTTCAACTCTGCCGTGCGACGGATGTACGCATCCCGTAACTTCTATCCCGACGCCAACTCCACCATGCGTTTGAGTTTTGGCACTGTCTGCGGTTATGCCCCCTTCGACGGAGCGGAATATGATTATTATACCACCACGAAAGGTATTCTGGAGAAAGTCAGAGCCCATGCAGGCGATGTGGATTTTGAAGTGCAGCCCGAGTTGCTATTCCTTCTTTCCTCTGGTGATTTCGGTAGATATGCCGATGAAAAGGGAGAAATGAATGTCTGCTTTATCTCCAATAATGACATTACGGGAGGCAATTCCGGCAGTGCCATGTTCAATGCCAAAGGAGAACTTCTGGGGCTTGCCTTCGATGGGAACTGGGAAGCCATGAGCAGCGACATCCTTTATGAGCCGAAGATGCAGCGCACCATCGGGGTGGATGTACGCTACATACTGTTTATGATTGAGAAGTATGGGAAGGCAGGAAATCTGATTCAGGAACTGAAGCTTGCCAATCCTTAGCGTGTGCCCCCTGCCTATACTTTTATGGGTGATATTTTCTAAATCACTCCACGGATACGGTCATCGAATGCCGAGAGTGCTGCCTTTGCCCCTTCGCCCATGGCAATGGCTATCTGCTTGTAGGGAACATTCGATACATCCCCTGCCGCATATACCCCCGGAAGTGTGGTACGGCAGAAAGCGTCAATCTTAATCTCCCCGGCCGGAGTCGTTTCCAGCTTGTCGCGGAAAGGAGCGCTGTTGGCTGCCAAACCGATTTGCACGAAGATGCCGTCTAACGGGAAGTCTCGTTCCTCGCCGGTAAGGCGGTCTTTGATGCGGATAGAAGTTACTTTTTCCCTGTTTCCATCGACTTTGACGGTTTGTGACGAGGTGAAGATTTCCACATTCGGCAGGCTCCGGGCTTTCTCTTGCAGCACTTGGTCGGCTTTCAGTGTATCGGCAAATTCGAATACCGTTACCTTCCGGCAGATGCCTGCCAGGTCGATGGCAGCTTCAATCCCCGAGTTACCTCCACCGATAACCGCCACATGCTTGCCTTGATAGAACGGACCGTCGCAATGCGGACAGAATGCCACGCCGCGTCCTATGTATTCCGCTTCGCCCTCCACATTCAGTTTGCGCCAGCTTGCCCCTGTGGCAATGATTACCGCCGGTGCATGGAACATCTCGCCGCCTACGGTGGAGACACTTTTCTCCGTTCCCTGCAACTCTACTTTCTCTATCTTACGCTCCTCGAAAATCTCTATCGGATAGTGCTCTATATGTGTGCGGAGTGCGTTGGCAAGTTCTGCACCAGTAGTCTGCGGCACGGAGATAAGGTTTTCTATGCCTACCGTCTCTTTTACCTGTCCGCCTATGCGCTCGGCAACAATCGCCACCCGTAGGCCCTTGCGTGCAGAGTAGATGGCTGCGGAAGCTCCGGCTGGTCCGCCGCCCAATACCAGCACGTCGAAATCTCTCTCTATCGGCGCTTCGTCCTCTTGCGGAGCACTGCCGAAGGCTTCTTCCAGCTTCTGCAAAAGCTCTCCTAAAGAACCGCGACCTACGTGAAGCAGCTTGCCATTAGCGTAGACTGACGGCACGGCTTGTATCTTCAGCGCATCCACTTCCTCTTGATTAAGCGCCCCGTCCACCATCTCGTGGGTGACGTGCGGATTCAGCAATGCGATGATGTTCAGTACCTGCACCACATCCGGACAGTTGGTGCAAGTAAGCGATACATACGTTTGCAGGCTGATGTCGCCTTGCAACGCCCGGATGCGGCGACGAATTGCTTCGTCCGGCAGATTTTTCCCCTTTCCATCGGCATTCAGCACGGCAAGCAGGAGGGAAGTGAACTCGTGTCCGCCGGGGATGCCGCGGAACTTGATGCCGGTTTCCATATCGTCTTTCAGCAATGTGAACTCCAACACGGGGTTCTCTATCTCACTCATCCGGCAGGAGAGCTTGTCGGAACAGCTTGCCACATCCTTCAAGAATCCGATAAGCTCTTGTGCCTGCTCGTGCCCCGGATGATAGGTGATGTGAAAGACGTAGCGGGCTTCCAAATGCTGGAATACGCTCCGCACCTGGTCTAATATAGTTGTTTCTAACATGATTAATAGGGTGTTTGGGGTGAGAAAATAGTCTTTTAATATGTTTGATATAGAGTAGTTGCAGAACTTGTGAGGAAGTACTCCAATACTCCTTCGAAAGTACTGCGGTACTCCTTTGAAAGTACTACAGTACTTCTGTACAAGTACTGCGGACGTCTTAAAGGAAAGCGGACGTCTTTCTATGGTGAAAGCGCCCGCTCCTCCTATTACTTATCAAATCTTTCCTACAAGGTCGATGCTCGGCTTCAAAGTTTCCGCTCCTTTCTTCCACTTGGCAGGGCAGACTTCTCCATTGTGTGTGGCAACAAACTGTGCAGCTTCTACCTTGCGCAGCAGCTCGTCGGCATTGCGTCCGATGTTGTTGTCCTGTATCTCGGCAATCTTGATTTTACCCTCGGGATTTACGAGGAATGTGCCGCGATATGCCATGCCTTCTTCTTCAATCATCACGCCGAATGCGCGGCTCAGCACGCCTGTGGGGTCGGCAAGCATGGGGTACTTAATCTTGCGGATGCTTTCGGAAGCATCGTGCCATGCCTTGTGCACAAAGTGCGAGTCTGTGCTTACAGAATATACTTCTACGCCCATTGCTTGGAATTGGTCATATTTCTCTGCGATGTCTACCAGCTCGGTAGGGCATACGAAGGTAAAGTCTGCCGGATAGAAGAAGAAAATGGCCCATTTACCTTTTACGTCTTCGTGGGATACTGTTTTGAAACTTCCGTTTTGGAAAGCCTGAACCTTGAATTCAGGGAGTTGTGAGTTGATGATCGGTTCCATAATTTTTCTCTTTTAATAGGTTTAGTTTTTTGTTTTACCAATGCGAAGATTGTGCAGACAGAATGTAGAAGCCAGTTTGCTTGATGATGCTGAGGTGCAACCGACCTTCGCTTTTTCTGTTTGCAAAAATATAGCATTTTTCCCCGATAGAACAAAAAATCCGATTGAAAGATTTTATGGAGCGATAGATGAAATCTATACGACTGCTTGGGTTGCTTTCAGTGAGAGCATTTCCTTGGGTACGGAAAGTTTTATCTCCTTAACCAGCACTTCGAGCAGCGTGTGGCGGATAAAGTTCTTATTGGTCAGCAGCACGACCTGGCGGGTGGGGCAGGGGATGGCGAAGGAACGTACCAGCTCTTTCTGGGCATCGCCCAGTTGCAGAACGGCCAGTTCGGGGATGAAGGTCACGCCTTTGCCGCTTTCTACCATGCGCATAAAGGTCTCCATGCTGCCCAAGTGATAGGCAAGCTGGCTGGCACGTGCCGACTTCATCTGGCAGAAGCGCACCAGCTGGTCACGGAAGCAATGGCCCTCGTCGAGCAGCCAAAGCTGTTCGCCGTTCAGGTCGGAAGTACGGATTACCTCGTTGTTGAAGAGGGCGTCTTCGCGCGACACGTAGGCAAAGAACTGTTCATAGAACAACGGCGTCTGCTGCAACTCTTCCATACCTGCCAGACTCGCTACGATACCTGCATCTATTTCTCCCGTCTGCAGGGCTTTCTTGATGTCGTTTGTTTTCATTTCGACTACCCGGATGTCGAGGTCGGGGTATTTCTTCATCAGCTGCGGAGAGAAACGGGGCAGGAGGTAAGGAGCTACGGTGGGAAGTATGCCCAGCTTGAAGATGCCGGTCAGTGAGTGTTTTTCTTCTTCTATAATATTCTTTATACGGTTGGCTTGAACCAATATATTCTGTGCTTGTTCTATGATGTGGATACCGACGGGAGTGGGGCATACCGGCTGCTGGCTGCGGTCAAAAATCCGGGTGTCCAGTTCCTCTTCCAGTTTCTGAATCATGGCACTGAGGGTGGGCTGTGTCACGCGGCAATATTCGGCTGCTTTGGCAAAGTGGCGGAACTGGTTGACGGCAAGGATGTATTCCAATTGTTGTAAAGTCATGATGAACAAGGCATTTGAAGGTTATGTATAGAGTTCGTCTATGCAAAGATAGAAATTATCTGTTTGACAAGCCTTGATTTACCCCTTATCTTTGCAATACCCAAAAGAAAAATAGTATAAATATTTAAAACAATAGAATTATGAAAACTTTAGATTACTTGCATTTGAATGAAAAGAAAGTGGCTGGCGTAGCATCAGCATTGCACCAATTATTGGCCGACTTCCAGGTACATTACACCAATCTGCGCGGTATGCACTGGAACATCAAGGGACACGGCTTCTTTGTGCTGCACGAGAAGTTCGAGAGTATGTATGACGATACCGCCGAGAAGATTGACGAGATTGCAGAGCGCATCTTGATGCTGGGTGGCGTGCCCGAGAATAAGTTCAGTGAATACCTGAAGGTTGCCAACGTGAAGGAAGTGTCCGACATCTCTTGCGGCAGTGAGGCTGTGGACCATATCCTCGAGACTTACGGCTACCTGATTGGTGAAGAGAGAAAGGTAATTGAACTGGCAAATGAAGCCGGCGATGACGTGACGGCAGATTTGATGACCGGCTACTTGAAAGAGCAGGAGAAAATGGTTTGGATGCTCGTTGCATTCAGTACGAAAAGCTGTACGAAATAAAGGATAAAGAGTTGTGAAAAAGGATAGGGTGATAAAACGGTAGCGGATGCTGCCGGTTTTATCACCCTATTATCTTTCTATAGTTTATATCACTTTTTCTTCTTCGGTGTCCGTCTTGCCCACCCTTCTTCACTGAAGTCGGGCTCTGCATCCTTAAAGTCATTGTTGCCCTGGAAGAACTGTTTCCAGTCATCCTTTTTGCCACGGGCTTTGGTGTAACCCCGCTCTTCGCGGCTGGGCTTGCCTTTCTTCTTGTCGTTTGCAGGACTTTCGGCCTTTTCGCTGCGTTTGCCGGTGGCATCGTTCCGTTTGCCGTCTTCCTTGTAGCTGCGCTTCTTGCTGTCAAACTCTTTTTTCCCATAGCTTCCGGCTGTACCCGGACGTTTGCCCCTCGGAGCCTCCTTACCCTCGTCTCCGGCAACCTCTACGGATACTTTACGGCCGTTCCAGCTGGCGCGGTTCAGGGCCTTCACTACATTGGTGGCTTCCTTTTCCTCCACTTCGAAGAAGGAGAACTTCTGCATCAGGTCAATTCGTCCCAGCTCTACACGTCCACGTGTATTGTTGTTCAGCAGGCTGATTAATTCGTTGGGGAAGAAGTTGTCCATTTTACCCAGGTTGATGAACAAGCGGGTAAAGCCGGGTTCTGCTTTGCGGCTGCTTCTACGGTCGTTGCGGTCGCCCCTCTCGCCACTTCTTGCACCACGCTCACTACCGGTTGCTGTCTCTATCTCGTCACGGCCGCGATAGTAATCCAGGAAACGGTTGAATTCATGCGAAACCATGCGTTTAATCAGGTCCTCTTTGCTCAGCCAGTCCAGCTTGCGGTAGATGTCGGTCATAAAGTCGGCGATTTCCTCCTCGTTCACTTTCACCTTTTCAAGATCGTCTATCACTTTGAGCAGTTGCTTTTCGCATATCTGTTTGCCGGTGGGCATTTCGCCTGCAATGAATTTCTTGCCGATGATGCGCTCAATCTCGCGCATTTTGCCTTTCTCTCGCAGGTTGATGATGGCGATGGAAGTCCCGGTTTTGCCGGCACGTCCCGTACGGCCGCTGCGGTGGGTATAACTCTCGGTGTCATCGGGCAATCCGTAGTTGATGACGTGTGTCAGGTCGTCCACATCGAGGCCGCGTGCGGCAACGTCCGTGGCAACCAGCAGTTGTAGGTTGCGGATGCGGAACTTCTGCATCACGGCGTCACGCTGCGCCTGACTCAGTTCGCCGTGCAGCGAGTCGGCATTATAGCCTTCCTGCATCAACTTGTCAGCTATTTCCTGCGTTTCTTTGCGGGTACGGCAGAAGATGATGCCGTATATCTGCGGATAGTAGTCCACAATACGTTTCAGGGCAGCATACTTGTCTTTGGCATGTACACAGAAGGCTACGTGTTTCACGTTGCTGGTGCTTTCATTTTTGCGTCCGATGGTGATTTCCTTGGCATCGCGCAGGTACTTCTTGGAGATGCGTGCGATTTCCGGGCTCATGGTAGCGGAGAACAGCAAGGTGTTGCGCTCCTGCGGCACATCGGCGAGAATGGCGTTGATGCTGTCTGTGAATCCCATGTTCAGCATTTCGTCCGCTTCGTCCATAACCACGTTCTGTATGGTGGCGAGGGACACGGTTTTGCGTTCCATCAGGTCCAGCAGTCGTCCCGGTGTGGCTACGATGATGTGTACACCCCGTTTCAGGGCGCGTATCTGGCTTTCGATGGACGAGCCTCCATATACGGGCAACACTCGCAAGCCATCGGTATATTTAGAATAATCGTTCAAGTCGCCTGCTATCTGCAAACAAAGTTCGCGGGTGGGGCAGAGAATAAGTGATTGGGGAATTCGGTTGTTGACGTTAATCTTCTGTATGAGCGGCAGGCCGAACGCTGCGGTCTTTCCTGTTCCTGTTTGTGCCAGTGCTACTACATCATTGTTTTCTCCTAAAAGGTAGGGAATTACTTCCTCTTGTACCGGCATGGGCTGCTCGTAACCCATTTCTTCGATGGCGCGGCGTATCTCCGGCGACACACCGAGCTCTTCAAATGTCTTCATTAAATCTTCTGTATATCTTCTGTCTCTTATACACATCT
>ERZ1504236.204-NODE-204-length-16108-cov-4.165327_pt1 | contig 16108 bp, 7 predicted proteins | sample MGYA00572400_ERZ1504236 | MGnify/ENA primary metagenome ERZ1504236 (study PRJEB39906, sample SAMEA3182094) | gut metagenome | biome: human; feature: gut; material: Stool; isolation source: human stools | place: Canada | collected 2012-02-21 ... | reverse complement strand
CCACGGAATCAGCTTTGCCGCAGTCAAGGTCAAGGAGAATCTCGCAGACGCCGTCGTTTGATGTCGGCAGGAGGAATTCACTTGCTTTCCGGCCGATTGACCTGTTGCGTACCTTCGTGATTTCTTTATCCCTGAGTGCGATGAGTTCGGGCGATGGTGTGGAGGAGAGGTAGAGCTGTCCGTCGGCGCCGCGGAATAGACCCGCTTCGCGGGGGAGGGTGTTGGCGCTGCGATATTGCATGGTGGGCACTTCGGCGGCATACTGCCAGTTGCTCATCCATCCTATCAGAGTGCGACGGTTGTCGGGGGCGTTGCTCCAGCTTACGGTGGCATAGTGGTCCTTGCCGAAATCCATCCATTTTGTCGGGATATTGCCGTTGGCATCGGTATCGGCCTTGAAGGTTGTGCCGTCGAAATCGCCCACGAAATATTGTGTGGCGCTTCCGCCGAATGGGCCACCCGGGTTGATGTTGCATACCAGCACCCACTTTTCCTCACCTGTGCCGTCAACTTTCAGTTTGAACATATCTGGACATTCCCACACTCCGTCCTGTGCGCCGATTCCTTTGCCGAAAGCGCTTTGCAGCGTCCATTCCTTTAAATCGGGCGAGGTGAAGAACAGCATCTCATGCTCGAGTGGGTGAGCCAGCGACAGCACCCAGCGGTTGTTGGCCTCGTCCCAAAACATATTGGGATCGCGGGCCTCGCTTTCCTGAGTGATTACCGGGTTGCCGGGATATATCTCGAAAGTCAGACCGTCGTCCTCGCTGTGGGCCAGGCTCTGGATCTGACTGACATCGGCCGAGGTGTAGAGCGACACGATGGCATCTTTCCCGAAACCGGCGGTGTTGTCGGTATCGACCACCGAACTGCCGCTGAACACCGTGCCCAGTCCGTTAGGCTCTATGGCTGCGGGATGATGCTCCCAGTTGACAAGATCCTTTGATGAGGAATGTCCCCATGTCATGTTCTGCCATTTCGAGCCGTAGGGGTTCCATTGATAGTAGAGGTGCCATACGCCATCCTTATAAAACATGCCGTTGGGGTCGTTCATCCAGCCATACAGTGGCGAATGGTGATAGACGGGGCGGAAACGCTCTCTGTTGGTGGTGTCGAAAGTGTCGGCCAATGCCAGATTTTTCCAGCAGGCATCAGCTTTGGCCTCCCGGATGTTTGAGCGGTTCTGTACGGTGACAATGTTAAGAAGCACGTCGCGATCCTTATAAGGAGTAAGATCAAAGGGGACAAAATAATCGACTTTGCTTTTGGCCAGTCTGACATTGATAGTCCTGTCTTTCTTGCCGTCGACAAGCACGTCGATTCTGGCATCGTCGTTTGACTCCTGCACCGGGAGCATAAGATACTTTCCGTCGCCGGTGATTCTGACCAGGGTGTTGTTGACCCCCAGATGGTCCACTTTCACTCCGTCGGCCGCCGATGCCTGCACAGTCAGCAACATTGCTCCGAGCATCATGGCGGATGTGACACATGTTTTGATTCTATTCATGGTTTCGGTTATTTTGTCATTCATGGTTGATAAACTTACCGGAATAACAGCGGATGCGGTTGCCGTTTCGGTATTGCAAAACTACTACAAACCGCTGACAGATTCAATAAAAAAATCGTGCATAAGCTATCAAATACGTTGTATCGCACAATTTTTTATATCTTACACACTCAAATTCATAGGATTATGATTAACTTTGCAAATCCATGAACAACCACATGATAATGAACCGTCATTTATCTTACTGCATCTTATTGGTAATCTTTATCATTCTGGCCGGCTGCAACGATGGCAGGACATACAAAATAGGTGTCTCGCAATGCAGTCAGGATGACTGGCGCACAAAGATGAACGATGAGATCAACCGCGAGATCATGTTTCACGACGATGCCGTGGTGGAGATCCGCTCGGCCGACGACAGCAGTGCAAAACAGATCGAAGACATAAATTATTTTGTTGAAAATGGATTCGATATTATTATCGTCTCGCCTAATGAAGCTGCCGCTCTCACACCTGTTATTAAAGAGGTGTATGACAAGGGTGTGCCTGTGGTGATATTCGACCGGAATATCAACGGGGATTCATATACAGCCAGAATCGGAGTGGATGACGAGGGCCTTGGTCGCTCTGCCGCTCATTATGCCCTTCATCTGTCGGGTAAAGGTGCCCGGGCTATAGAGATATACGGATTGAAAGGCTCAACTCCGGCCGAGGGGAGGCACGACGGATTTGTCAGGGAATTTGAAAGTAACGGCGGAAAGATGCTCGCAAGCGTGCCCGGCAACTGGAACAAAGAGGATGCCATGCCTATAGTCGATTCGCTGTTGAATGTATACGACGATGTCGACCTGATTTATGCTCACAACGACCGTATGGCTATCGGCGCTTCGGAGGTTGCCCGCAAGCATGGCCGCGACGATATTCTTATCATTGGTATAGATGCGGCGCCCAATATCGGGATTCAGGCGGTGGCCGACAGTGTCATCGACGCTACGTTTCTTTATCCCACCGAGGGGCACCGCCTGATTCAGACCGCGTTGGCCATTCTTAAGAACCAGCCTTATAAGAAAGAGACCATTTTGCCGGTGTCATCCGCCGTCGATCTGACCAATGCCGATATTCTCCTGTTGCAGAATGAGACGCTGAAGGAGGAAACCGGAAAGATGAAACTGCTTAAAGCCAAGATCGATGACTATTGGGCGCAACATTCGTCGCAGACGTCGTTGTTTTATGCAAGCATTGCCATTATTGTTCTGCTGTTTGGCGTCGGTTTCCTGCTGCTGAGAGCCTATTGGCAGCGTAGCCGTCATCAGAAGGAACTTCTTGTGCAAAACCGGCTGCTCGAGGAGGAAAAAGACAAACAGACGCGCCTTAACGAACAGTTGCAGATCGCCACCCAATCCAAACTGATGTTCTTCACAAATGTGTCGCACGATCTGCGCACTCCCCTCACTCTGATTGCCGAACCGGTTGCCCGACTCGCCGAGGCCGAAAATCTCACATCGCAGCAACAGACCCTCATGAGGATTGCCAATAAGAATGTGAAGATACTTCAGCGGCTTATAAATCAGATACTTGATTTTAGAAAGTATGAGAATGGCAAGCTGGATCTCAGGCTCACCGAAATAGATTTCGGTAAGGCCGTTCATGACTGGATGGAGTCATTCTATTCCGTTGCCCGGAAGAGGGATATAAAGCTGAGAATCGAGACCCCGGCAGCAGGTAAACCTGTCCCGATTGCCCTTGACGCTGAAAAAATCGAACGGGTGTTTTTCAACCTCCTGTCCAATGCCTTCAAATTTACTCCCGACAACGGAGCGATAACGGTCTCTTATGAATGTGATGATAAAACATTGACATTCAAGGTGGCTGATACAGGCGAGGGAATCAGTGAATGGGATCACGGCAACATTTTCGACAGATTCTATCAGGTCGACAGAATCCATCCGCAGGGCTCAGGCATAGGTTTGTCGCTTGCCAAGGCTTTCGTCGAGTTGCACGGCGGAGCTATCAGCGTGGAAAGCGTTGTGAACAAAGGTTCGGTGTTTACGGTGACACTGCCGGTGCGGCATATCGCGGCAACTATTTCTGATGCCGGAAAAGTGATTGCGGAGACCGATGCCGAGGTCGAACTCTCCGCAATCGAATCAGGCCGCTCATTCGACGAGGGGAAACCGATCGTGCTTATAATAGATGACAACAGGGATATTCAGAAACTGGTAGGGGAGTTGCTGACTGCCGATTATAACATAATATCGGCATCCAATGGCAAGGAGGGTATCAGAATGGCAGCCAGGTATACGCCGGATCTGATCATCTGTGATGTGATGATGCCTGTGATGGATGGTCTGGAATGTTGCCGTCGTATCAAAGGGGAGATCTCCACATCCCATATCCCGGTGCTGATGCTCACGGCCTGCACGATGGATGAGCAGCGGGTGCAGGGATATGACAGCGGCGCCGACGGGTATCTGTCCAAACCGTTCAACAGCAGTGTGCTGAAATCGCGCTGCGCCGCTCTGATCGAGAACCGCAAGCGCATAAAGAACCTATGGCGTTCGCGCCCGGCTATTGTCGCCGGGGAGGAGGCTGACAAACCTTCGCGTCCGGGCACGCTCCCTGTCGACGATATAGATAACGATTTCTATAATCGTTTTCTGGCGATTTTCAGGGCCGACATGGGAAATCCCGACCTCAATGTGGATATGATCGCGTCGAAGATGGGGCTCGAACGCTCCCAGTTCTACCGTAAGATTAAGGCTCTTACAAATTATGCTCCTGTGGAACTGATCCGCCGTCTACGTCTGCAACGAGGTCACGAACTGCTGATCTCGACCGAAAAGAGTATCAGTGAGATTGCATATGAAACAGGATTTTCCACACCGGCCTATTTTACAAAATGCTACCGCGACGCCTATGGCGAGACACCCTCTCAGGCCCGAAGCAAGCTCACCATCTGATTATTATAGTTTGTTTTTAAAAATCGTGCGGATGCTATCAAATTACGTGCATTGCAATAAAATTGATAGCCCCCACAACATCCGTTATATGTCGACGCACCGATGACGGATTAAATTTGCGGTAGAAATCTAACCTAAAAATCTATCGAATGAAAAGAACAATTCTTAGTGCGTTATTGCTGATGTTATTGGCAGTGATGGCGCAGGCACAGAATATCACTGTGCGGGGAACGGTGCTTTCCAAAACTGATGACGAACCGCTTATCGGGGCTTCTGTATTATGTGAAAAGACCCAGACAGGAGCGGCCACCGACATCGACGGCAATTTTGAAATTTCAGTGCCCGAGGGCGCCATGCTTAAAGTCTCTTATGTCGGTTTCATGCCGGCTGAGGTAAAGGCGACATCTGAAATGAAGATCTATCTGGCAGAAAACTCCGAAATCCTCGACGAAGTAGTCGTCGTGGGTTATTCTTCCGAGAAAAAAGCTGATCTGACAGGTTCAGTGTCGGTGGTGAAAATGAAAGATGTGGCCGACACTCCCACGGGCAATGTGGTGCAGGCACTCCAGGGACGTGTGGCCGGTATGAGTATCACCACCGACGGTACCCCCGGCGGTCTCAGCACAGGCACCTCCATACGCGGTGCGTCGTCGTTCCGAAGCGATGCCAACGGCCCGCTCTATGTCATCGACGGTGTCATGACCCGTGAAAATCCCGGCACAATTCTCAACAGCAACGATGTGGAGTCGATACAGGTGCTAAAAGATGCGGCTTCCGCATCCATATATGGCGCACAGGCGGCCAACGGTGTGATCATCATCACCACCAAGCGTGCCAAAAAAGGTGAATGCCGGGTGACTTTCGACGCCACACTTACGCTGCAGACCTATCAGAGCGGTCTGAATATGATGAACGCCGACCAGTGGGGCGAGACATATTGGGCCGCATATAAATATGCTTACGGCACAACCCCTACATCGGAACTTTATGGCAATGGCGCCACTCCACGTCTTCAGCCCTACACCAACCTCAACGGCGTCTCCGTGAATCCGCAGAACACCGACTGGGAAGATGAGATTCACCGCACGGCGCTGATGCAGACCTACAGCATCGGCCTGTCAAAAGGTTCGGATAACGGTTCATCCTCCATGTCGCTCAGTTTTCTCGACCATGACGGTATAATCAAAGGGAGTGATTTCCAGAAAGCCAATGCCCGTTTCAGCTCTGACTATGGCTTTATCAACAACCGCCTGAAAGCCGGCGGCAACCTCACACTCAACTGGTGGCGTCAGCACAACGCGCCCGGCGGCATTGAGGAGAATGCCATCAAGATGCACCCGGCACGCACCGTCTATGACTCGGAGGGAAATTACAACGATCAGGTGGCGTTCGGTCTCAACGATACACCCAACCTTGTGAGACTCATCAACGAAGAGGCATCGAACAAGCATGAATACTGGCGCGTGTTCGGCAACGCCTATCTGTCGGTGGAACCGGTAAAGAATCTTATACTGAAGACTAATTTCGGTCTGAATTATTACAACGGTTCCGACAAGAATTTCACCCCGGCCAATCTGCGCGACAAAACAAACTACCTCTATCAATATTCCGCCAAGAGTGTCGACTGGGTGTGGACCAATACTGCCCAGTACAACATCGACATAGATAAAAACTCCATCATGGCCCTGCTGGGCGTGGAGGCAAAGCGCAACCACTTCGAGGATATGTCGGGTGAGGGCAAAGGGCTGGTAATCGAGGACGAAAACTATCTCTACCTCGACAACGTGACAACCAACAAGGGCACCAAGTCGGGCGCTTCAAACTATTCCATGTTTTCCTTTTTCGGCAAGGTGAATTATTCATGGGATAACAAATATTTGGCCTCGTTCACCATCCGTCGTGATGCTTCGTCGCGTCTGTCCGACAAACACAACTACGACTGGTTCCCCTCTATTTCGTTAGGCTGGCGCTTAACTCAGGAAACATTCATGGAAAGCACGCGCAACTGGCTGAATGATCTTAAAATCCGCGGCGCCTACGGTGTCAACGGTAATGACCTTATCGCCAACGATGCTTTCTATGCCAAATATTCCATGGATCTCAACCGGGCGGCATACGCGCTCGACGGTGGCAACAAACTCTCGCCCGGCGCGCTGCGCACGCGCTCGACCAACCCCGATCTGACCTGGGAAAAGACTTATCAGACCAATGTTGGTTTCGACGCATCCTTCCTCAACAGCCGTCTGCTCTTTACATTTGATTACTTCCACAAAAAGACCAACGACATGCTCGTGGAGAAACCCTATATCGCCACTATCGGCGAAGGGGGCTACTGCTGGTACAACGGCGGCTCGATGGTCAACAAAGGCGTTGAAATCACCGCTGAATGGCGTCAGACTCTGGCCAACGGTCTCAGCTACAACATCGGATTGAATGTGACCGCCATGAAGAACAAGGTGACCGATCTTATGGAGGATATCTACTACACATGGGGCGGCGGCAACGGCATCGACAAAACCATCGTGGGCAATTCGCTCGGGTCGTGGCTTGTGTACAAGACCGACGGTGTGTTCCGCACACAGGAAGAGGTCGACGCCTACAACCGACAGTACAAAGTGGAATTCGGCCGTCCGGGTGTGGGTCGTGTGAAGTATGTCGATGCCAACGGCGACGGTGTGATCAACAACCGCGACCGCGAGTGGGTCGGTTCCGATCTCCCCAAGGCCCAGCTCGGCCTCAATCTCGGAGCAAACTGGAAGGGTTTTGATCTTAACATCTTCTTCAACAGCATTATCCGCGATGCCTGGAACAATTCGAAATATTACACGGATTTCTTCCCACTGTGGACCGGCAACCATGGCACCCAGCTTCTCGATGCCGCCAAGGCTTACGAAGATTATCTGCGTACAGGTTACTATGCGTCAGATGTGCCCGCTCCGTCGGTCGACAATTCCAACAGCGAGCATGAAGGGTCGCAATATTATATCGAGAACGGTTCATTCCTGCGTCTGAAGACTCTGACCCTGGGCTACACTCTGCCCCGGAAGATTCAGGAGAAGCTTTTCCTTAAAAACGCCCGCATATATTTCCAGGCCCAGAACGTATTTACTATAACCAACTACAGCGGCGCCGACCCCGAAGGTCTCGGATACCCCTACGCCCTGCCACGCCAGTATACTTTCGGCATTCAGTTTGGTTTCTGACATCACCCTTAATCAGGTTTCTAATATCAAAAGACAATTCATATGAAACTGCATATATTATCTGCCATAGCTGTGGCTGCTCTCGGCCTCGCTTCATGCAGCGACGACTTCCTCCGCAATGAACCCCAGGGGCCGCTCTCCGAAGCCAATATCAACGACCCCAAGGCCGCGGATCTTCTTGTCACCGGCGCTTATGCCACATTCGGCTGCCGCTATGCCGACTCCAACGATCCTCACTTCTACTCCATCACTAACTGGAGCCATGGCGAGGTCCGTGCCGACAATGCCTACAAAGGTGGAGGCGGTGAAACAGACATCTGGGAATTCCACGACATGGAGACAGCGAAACTGAAACCCAACAACGGTCTGCTCGACGGCAAGTGGTTCAACGTGTATTGCGGCATATCCCGCTGCAATTCAGCCATCCGCGCTCTCCGCAAAGTTGACGAAAGCGTAAACAAAAACATTAAAACACGCATTGCCGAGGTGAGCGTAATCCGTTCGTTCTGGTATTTCGACCTTGTGCGCCAGTTCAAAAAGATTCCCTATATGGAAATCGACTTGCCCGAGAGTGAATACTGCAATGTCCGCAACGATGTCTACACCCGTGAGCAGCACCTCGAGAGAATCGCCGGAGAACTGATGGCTGCGGCCAACGACCTCCCTGACTATCAGCCCGAAATCGGCCGCATAAACCGCCGCGCGGCACTCGCGCTCGCAGCAAAAGTCAAACTCTACCAGGCATATGAGGAGGATCCTGCCACCAATGCCGTGGTAAACATCAACAAGAAACTCCTTCAGGAAGTGGTCGATATTATCGATCAGATCCAGGGCTACGATCTGCTCGCCGACTTCCAGCAACTCGACCTGCTCGAGTATGAAAACGGTCCGGAATCGGTGCTGGCCGTCCAGTTCTCGAAAGATGACGGCTCGGATGGCGTGGGCCGCATCAACTGGGGCAATCTGCTCAATTCCATGACAGGTCCCGGCTGTCCCTGGCAGGGCGATGGCTTCTTCCTCCCGTCGCAGGACCTTATCAATGCCTATCAGACCGACGAGAACGGTCTGCCCCTGTTCGACTACCAGAGCCGTCCCGACTACGGTGTGGTTACCTTCGACCCCGACGGAAGCTATCACCTTGCCAATGTCGACGGTAATGTGGATCCCCGTCTCGACTTCGTCACCGGCCGTCCGACCATCACATATAAGACATACAAGGGTAGCCCTTGCGGTCTGTGGGTGAGAAATTCCGACACTTACGGCTACAACAACACCAAACGTTTCTGGCTGTCGCCCGAATCGCCCGATGCCCAGCAGGGATGGCCCTGGGGTGCCTCCGCTCTCAACTGGCAGCTGATCCGCTACGCCGACCTTCTCCTTTACAAGGCCGAGGCTCTTATCGAAATCGGCGGCGCCGGTCTTGAAGAGGCCCGCACTCTTATCAACCGCGTACGTTCCCGTGCGATGAACAGCCAGTATGTGAAGGATTTCAACGACCCGACGAAAGATGCCGCCAACTACAAGATCGGACTCTATCCTGCCACCGGCTGGACCCAGGAGTATGCCCGCAAGGCTCTGCGCACTGAAATGCGCCTTGAAAAGGCCATGGAGGGTGAACGCTTCTACGACCTCGTGCGCTGGGGCATAGCAAAAGAGACGATGAACAACTATTTTGCCGCCGAACGCGATAACCGCATGTACTATCAGAACGCCTCGTTTGAGACCGGAGAAGAATATTTCGCGATTCCCACGGCTCAGTATAATTTCTCCGGTGGCATATACACCCAGAATCCGGGCTATCCCGGTTTCTGACATCCGGAATAGGGCTGACGGATGACAGTAAGCATGGCGTGTTTTCTGCCATCGGGTGCTCTAAAACATCGGAGGAAAGTGAAAACTATTGTGGCACGGAGTTTGTTTTATTTGCAGGAATAAAACTAACTACATCAAGATATGAATTTCAATAGTTTCACTATTAAATCGCAGGAGGCCATTCAGAAAGCACTCGAACTGACCCGAAGCGCCGGTCAGCAGCAGATAGAGCCTGTGCATCTGCTTAAGGCCATCATGCTCGAGGGAGAGTCGCTCGTGAAGTTCATCTTCCAGAAGGTAGGTGCCAACGAGACGCAGGCCGCCCGGATGCTCGACAAGGAGATCGCATCGCTCCCGAAAGTTTCGGGGGGCGAGCCTTATCTGAGCCGTGTCTCTAACGATGTTCTCCAGAAGTCGCTCGACATAGCCAAAAAGCGTGGCGACGAATATGTTACGCTTGAGGCTATGTTGATGGCGCTCTTCCAGATCAACTCGCCCGCATCTACCATTCTCAAAGACTGCGGGCTGAACGAAAAGGAGATCGACAGTGCCGTCGACGAGCTCCGCAAGGGGCGCAAAGCCACTGATCAGAGCGCCGAGGAGACTTACAACTCGCTGAACAAATATGCCATAAACCTCAACGAACGTGCCCGCTCGGGCAAACTCGATCCTGTCATCGGCCGCGACGACGAAATCCGCCGTGTGCTCCAGATTCTGAGCCGTCGAACCAAGAACAACCCGATGCTTATCGGCGAGCCGGGTACCGGCAAAACTGCCATTGCCGAAGGATTGGCGCAGCGCATCGTGCGCGGCGACGTCCCCGAGAATCTCCGCAGCAAGCAGATTTTCTCGCTCGACATGGGCGCACTTGTCGCCGGCGCCAAATATAAGGGTGAATTCGAGGAACGCCTGAAAGCCATTGTCAACGAGGTGACCCAGAGCGACGGCGAGATCATTCTTTTCATCGACGAGATACACACTCTCGTGGGTGCCGGCAAGGGGGAAGGCGCCATGGATGCCGCCAACATTCTCAAACCTGCTCTGGCCCGCGGCGAACTCCGCTCGATCGGCGCCACCACACTCGACGAATACCAGAAGTATTTCGAGAAGGACAAGGCTCTCGAGCGCCGTTTCCAGAAGGTGATGGTCAACGAGCCTGACGAGGCTTCGGCAATAGCAATTCTCCGCGGTCTGAAAGAGCGTTACGAGAACCACCACAAGGTGCGTATCCGCGACGAGGCGATTATTGCCGCCGTCACCCTTTCCGAACGTTATATCACCGACCGTTTTCTCCCCGACAAGGCCATCGACCTTATCGACGAGGCCGCCTCGAAACTTCGTCTGGAGATGGACTCGGTGCCTCAGGCTCTCGACGAGATTTCACGGCGCATTGCCCAGAAAGAGATTGAGCGCGAGGCCATCAAGCGCGAGGGCGACACCGCCAAGGTGAAGGATATCGACAAGGAGCTGGCCGAAATGCGCGATGAGGAGAAAGATTTCACTGCCAAATGGAAGGCAGAGAAGGATCTCATCAACCGCATCCAGCAGAACAAAATCGACATCGAGCAGCTCAACTTCGAGGCGGACCGCGCCGAACGTGAAGGCGACTATGCCAAGGTTGCCGAAATCCGCTATTCGCGTATCCAGCAGAAGGAGAAAGAAAACGCCGACATTCAGGAAAAGCTCAAATCCATGCAGGGCGAGAAAGCTCTGATCAAGGAGGAGGTCGATTCCGAGGATATAGCCGACGTGGTTTCCCGCTGGACCGGCATACCTGTCAACAAGATGGTCCAGAGCGAGAAAGAGAAGCTGCTCCACCTCGAGGAGGAATTGCACGACCGCGTGGTCGGTCAGGACGAGGCCATCCGCGCAATCGCCGACGCCGTGCGCCGCTCGCGTGCAGGCCTCAACGACCCCCGCCGCCCAATCGGCTCGTTTATCTTCTTGGGAACCACCGGTGTCGGCAAGACCGAGCTGGCCAAGGCTCTCGCGGAATATCTCTTCGACGACGAGAACATGATGACCCGTATCGACATGAGCGAGTATCAGGAGAAACATGCCGTGAGCCGTCTGGTCGGTGCCCCTCCGGGATACGTAGGCTACGACGAGGGCGGTCAGCTCACCGAAGCCGTGCGCCGCAAGCCCTATTCCGTTGTGCTGTTCGACGAGATAGAGAAAGCCCACCCCGATGTGTTCAACATCCTGCTTCAGGTGCTTGATGACGGTCGCCTCACCGACAACAAGGGGCGTATGGTCAACTTCAAGAACACCATCATCATAATGACCTCAAACATGGGGTCGTCGGTAATCCGCGACAATTTCGCCAAACTCACTCCCGAGAACAAGGATGAAATCGTGGAGAATACAAAGCAGCAGGTGCTCGACATGCTCAAGCAGACTATCCGTCCAGAATTCCTCAACCGAATCGACGAGACCATCATGTTCACTCCGCTCAACCGCAACGAGATAGAGGAGATTGTTGGTCTGCAGTTCAAAGGGATCAAGAAAATGCTCGCTGCCAACGGCATCACCCTCGAAGTCACGCCCGCGGCGCTGTCATTCCTTGCCGACGAGGGATATGACCCCGAGTTCGGTGCCCGTCCGGTCAAGCGAGTCATCCACCGGCTGGTGCTCAATCAGTTGTCAAAGGATATTCTGGCACAGAAAGTAGACAAGGAGCGCCCCATCGTCATTGATGTTAAGGATGGCGATCTCACTTTCACCAACTGATCGTATCATCTATTTCACAGAACTTGGACATCATCCACTTTACTGACGCAAAGACATCATCCTCTTCACTGAACCATAGATAAGTAAAAGCGCCGGCCCGGGCAACCGGACTGGCGCTTTTACTTATTTGTTTACGCTTATACTTCGTTATTCATAAACGCGGGGTTCAGGGAGTGACTTTGAGGAGGCGGACGCCGTGGGTGGGTATCTTCCATTCGGCGTCGTGCAGGTCGGTCTGCCGCCAGAGGTCGCGTATGTTCGACGGCTCTTTAATACCGAGTGCTTCGAAGTAGCGCGAGAAGTCGACTGTTGTGTCTTTTTCGCCGAGATTGAAAATACCCACAGCCTGCGAGCCGTCGGCGAGCGGACGTGCCCACACCTGTATGTCGCCGTCGACTACAATCTGTCGCGCCTGCTTGCCAAGGATATCCTGGTTGACGGCGTTAACCTCGTTGTTGCAAAGGAGGTTGATTGTGAAATCGTCGAGTTGGTCGATGGGACAACCGATGAGCATATTGGAAGCCAAAAGCGACCACAGCGAGATATGGGTGTACTGTTCGTCGGGTGTCAGACGGGTGTCGTGGAGCTGCGGTCCCCATCCCACTTTGCCCACGACAAGCATGTCGGGGTCGTTCCATCCGCCGGGAGCTGCGTAGGGGTATAGGTCTTTCTGCTGGAAGAATCCGATGCCGCTCATCGAATCCCATGTGTCGGTGATGTCGACGGTGGTGCGCCATGAATTTGCATCGACCATCGGTCCCCATTTCTGTACGTCGGCCATGCCGTATTGGCAGAGCGAATAGAAAATGTCGCGGGGCTGGCTTCTCAGATATTCTCCCATGAGCATATACGGTCGGATGTATGATGCTACAGTGCCCCGGTCGCGTTCCTTGTCATGTTTGGTGCCATAGTCGCACCAGTCATATTTCAGATAATCAATACCCCAGTCGTTGTAGCTTTCGGCGTCCTGTTTCTCATGACCGAGCGAACCGAGATAACGGCCACAGGTATAGGCGCCAGGAGATGAGTAAATGCCCAGTTTCAGGCCTTCGCCGTGCAGTTGGTCGGCTAAGTGCTTGATTGACGGGAATTTCTCGTTTGCCACTATGGTGCCGTCAATGGCGCGCTCTGGAGCTTCCCAGGCGTCATCGATATTGATATATGAGTAGCCGTAGTCGGCCAGCCCTTTGTCGATGAGCGACTGCGCCGAAGCCCACACCTTGTCCTGGGTGACGGAGAGTCCCCAGCAGTTCCATGAGTTCCAGCCCATTGGGGGTGTGAGTGCGATTTTGTCGCCTACCTTGAGGGTGAATTGCTGCGAGGCTGAGCCTTTGTCGTTGGTGGCGGTGACGGTGAATGTGTGGTCGCCTTCGGCGGGAATGGAGCCGGAGAGAGCGCCGTTGACGGGATTGAGTTTCACGCCCTGAGGCAGACCGTCAGCAGTGAAAGTCATGGGGCGGTTGCCCGACACGCCGAAACGGAAGTGGATGGGCGATCCGGGACGAACTCCGAACACCGGAGCAGTGTTGAACCTCGGTGCTTCGGGTGCAGCCGGGGTTAGGATATATTTCATATGATATGAGCGGCTTACGCTGTGTTTGCTCGAAGCGTCGGTGAGTGTGAGCAGAGCCTTTACGTTGCCCTCGGGAGCGGCGAACTCGAAATCCTGCGATTTGCCGGCGGTAATGTTGATTTTTTTTGATCTGGATGCTATGACCTTGTCGGAATCGAAGTCGAGGAAGTCGACTTTCAGAGTACCTTTGAGTTGATCTGACGCAATAGCCGGGCTTTGAGGCTGCGCAATGTTTACTTTGAGATTGCGCCCCTTGGGTGTCTGAGACTCGGAGATGGTGAATTCAGCGCCGTCGACATCGTAGGGAATGCTGATTTTAATGGGTGTGTCATATTTCCCGCCGTCGCCGTTGCCATTGTAGACGCGGATGGCCAGTACATTGTCGCCGTCGGTGTTCAGGAGGTCGGAGGGAAGATCCACCGTGTATTTGCGGTGCTGGTCCCATGCCGAGAGATATGGTTTGTCTCCTTTAGGGAAAACTCCGGTCTCGCCAATCAGGTGTCCGTTGAGGAATGTCTGGTCGGCATCGTCGATTTTGCCGAGGTCCAGAAGCAGTTTCTCGGCATCGCCTTTGCTGCGGAGTTGCATTTCGGGTGTTAGGCGGAAATGGATGCGGTACCATCCATATTCATTGTTGGTACGTTCGTTCTGCGTCCCCCATGGCTGTAGCACGGAGATATTGCGCCATGCCGAGTCGTCGAATGTCGGTGAACTATATGAGACATTATCGGTAGGGGAGAACTTTGCTGATATGAAACGGAGCGCCTCCTGCGCCATGATCTGCGGTATGGCGAAAATGGCAATAGCAGCAGACAGAAAGATGAATTTTTTCATAGATTGGTTATGAATATATCTGAATTTGGTTTCCTTAGTGCAAAGATAGAAAAATATTTTGAAACTGAACGAATAAAAGCAAAAGTTTGTTATATGATTACAACATGTTTAAAGCCATTATTCAATGAAAAAGCTCTTATTTTTACTGCTGATGCTTCCACTGGGTCTGTTTGTTGCATCATGCGATGATGACAATAAAGTACCCGAAGTGAGTGTTTCGGCCAAGGTTTCCGGAGCCGTTGTCGACAACGGCGTGATTTATGTGGTCAAAGGCGAGACATTTCAGTTAGAATCGCTCGACCTTGTCAACAACACCGGCAAAAATGGTTGTATAGGCTCGGTGACATATTTCCTCGACGGACTTGTCGTGGGCACAGCTGTGTCGCCTCCATTCCAGTTTGTGGTCGATACTGATAATCTTCCTGTCGGCAACCATCTGATAAGCGCCGACGCGTCGATCTATGTGGTCGACTATTCGGTTTGCTGGGGCGTGTTCCAGTTCCCGGTAAAAGTCGTGGCAGATGAATCCGATCTTCCCGGCGAACCGGGCGAATCGGTTTTCCAAGGTACTATCCGCCACGGCTGACGTCAGACTTTATAATGAAGAGCCGTTAACATTTTTGTTGAACAGGCTCTGATAAGAATCAACCCGGGAGACATGCCACAGCGGCACGTCTCCCGATTTTTTTATTTGCAATGATGATAAAGTTTGGCTAACTTTGCAGTTTGGAATGGAGACGTTTGTCAACATACTATGGAGCGGTGTGCTCATCGGCATCTTCGTATCGGCGCCGATGGGGCCGATAGGTATGCTCGTGATTCAGCGCACACTGAGCAAAGGACGCAAACCGGCGTTTTTCACGGGCATTGGTGCAGCGTTGAGCGATTTCACATACAGTCTCCTCACAGGTCTGGGTCTGTCGTTTGTGACCGATTTCATCACCGCCAACGAGCTGCTGCTTCAGATACTCGGCAGTGTGGTGCTCCTCGGCTTTGCGTTCTATCTCTTCCGCAAGAATCCCACACTTGCTCTGACAACACCGCAGGCAGCTGTGGGTAGCTATTGGAAAGATTTCGTCACAGGATTTCTGTTCACATTCGCCAACCCGTTGATTCTTTTCTTTATCATCGGTCTGTTTGCGCGATTCAATTTCATTCTTCCCGAGTTCCGGTATTATCATTATATATTGGGCTACGTCTCCATATTTGCCGGGGCGCTCACCTGGTGGTGGCTCATCACATTCTTTGTCAACAAGGTGCGCAACCACTTCAATATGCGGTCGCTATGGATTTTCAACCGCGTGATTGCATGTATACTGGCTCTGATGGCCCTCTATGGTCTCTATGGAGGCATCACCGGCTATATCAACCTACATAATGCCGCCGGCGTCTGATGCTAAGGCGGTAACAAGATCTAACTTTCTCTCTGATGAAAAAATACGAAGCCACATTGCCCTATGCTCCCCCTGTCTCTTATACACATCTCCGA
>ERZ1504236.200-NODE-200-length-16359-cov-7.072559_pt1 | contig 16359 bp, 15 predicted proteins | sample MGYA00572400_ERZ1504236 | MGnify/ENA primary metagenome ERZ1504236 (study PRJEB39906, sample SAMEA3182094) | gut metagenome | biome: human; feature: gut; material: Stool; isolation source: human stools | place: Canada | collected 2012-02-21 ... | reverse complement strand
AAGAGCCGTGCCATAGCCTTATGTTTATATTACGCCAAAGTTAGGGATTTTATAGGTTAATAGCATTGGGACGCGATGAATCGCGTCCCTACAATATGCATGCGTCTTTTTGCCGGTGTCGTCGGCATTATGCGCTTTGTGCGGTGTTATTCGACAGTGTTATATTTCTTGGTTATTTCGAACACTTTTTCTTCGATTTCGGGATATTCGCGGGCGACGCGGCCTCTAAGTACGCCCTCCATTTCATTCATGGCGTACAGACACTCACGATAGCTGTCGCGTTCTTCCTCAGAAAGTTCGCTTTCAGCTTTTTTCTTCTCAAATTTGGCTATCTCTTTCCAACCGCCCTCATATTGCTTTAGAAGTTTGTTGGCGTCGGATTCGGAGAACGAGTTGCCTCTGCATTTCTGGCACAATTCGTAAGCGGTTTTGCCGTCGTAGCCTCCCGAGCATGAAGTGAGAGCAAGCATTCCTGCGACAGCAAAAATCAGAAGTAATTTTTTCATTGTAGTAATTTGTGATATTTGTTAAACGGTTATCTGATAATGGACGAATTTTGGCAATCTCTTATGTGTCACAGTCGCGTGCCGCGTAGGAATTCGTCGGCCGTCATGCGGCGTTTGCCGGCAGGCTGCAGCGACAGTATTTCTACAGCGCGGTCGGCTGCTCCGAGGTAGAGATGGCCGTCGTGGGCGTAGACTTTACCTTGCTCAGATGCGGGGGCAGGCGATGCCGCAGGTTTAGTCTCGAATATCTTTGCGGTGAGGGACGTTCCGTCGGCAAGAGTGATGTCAATCCATGCGCCGGGGTAGGGTGAGAGTCCGCGTACGAGATTGTGCACTTCGGCGGCGGTACGCGCAAGGTCTATATGACATGTATCGCGGAATATCTTCGGAGCCGGAGTTGGCTCGATGGCACTGAAACGGCTTTGCGGTATTGATGTGACGGTACCCTCGAGTATCGCGTTGACAGTGTCGAGAGTGAGTTGCGCTCCGAGATGCATGAGGCGGTCGTGCACCGACCCTACATTTTCATCCTCGCCGATGGCGATGCTTTGCTGCTGGATGACGTCACCGGTGTCGATTTCGTGGCGGAGGAAGAATGTGGTGACGCCTGTCTCCTTTTCGCCGTTGATTACAGCCCAGTTTATCGGAGCTGCGCCGCGGTATTTGGGAAGCAGCGAGGCGTGGAGGTTGAATGTGCCGAGTCGCGGCATCTGCCATACCACTTCCGGAAGCATGCGGAATGCTATTACGATGAAAAGGTCGGCGTTGAGGCTGCGGAGCTCGTCGACAAACGCCTCGTCTTTCAGGCGTTCGGGCTGCATGAGATGCAGTCCGTGTTCTACCGCATATTGTTTTACCGCCGATGGGAGCATCTTGTGGCCGCGTCCGGCAGGTTTGTCGGTGGCCGTTACCACGCCCACGATATTGAACCCGTTTTTTACAAGCAGGTCAAGGCTCTCGACCGCGAAGTCAGGCGTGCCGAGAAATACTATTCTAAGGTCTTCTTTTTTCATGCATTGCAGGGTTTGAATATTACATCAATCAAATTGTAGGGACGCGATTTATCGCGTCCGCTTATATCGGTATAGAAAATTTACATTCGTATGGCGCGGACGCGATAAATCGAGTTCCAATGCTGTTTACTTATCACCGGAGCGTCCGGAGGACGCTGATTATTCGTAACCCCGTATGCCGTAGTGAAACGGAGGCATGCGGGGAATAATGGACGCCCCACTCCCGAGCTGATAACTTGCCACGCACGTCTCAGCAAGCTTCAGCGTACGTGGTTACGAATAATCGACGTCCTCCGGACGTCATCCTTAAGTAACCGGCTTTTTCCCATTTTATTTGTCGGTTTCGTCACTCTTGCGTCAGGATTTTCCATAACGGGTCGTCGGTCGGCAATGGCGCTTCCACGACAATTGGTTTCTTTGACACGGGATGGATGAATTCAATCCGGCGGGCGAGCAGCGATATGCCGCCGTTGGGATTGCTGCGTTTGTCGCCGTATTTCAAGTCTCCCTTTATGGGGCAGCCGATAGCCGACAGCTGCACGCGTATCTGATGCTTGCGTCCTGTGAGCAGATTTACTTCTATCAGGTTGTAGCGGTCAGACTTGCCTATGACCCGGTAGCGCAGCCGTGCCTCCTTGGCATTTGGACGCGGTTCGGTATAGGCGTATGACTTGTTGGTGCGCTCCACGGTCGTGATATAGTGGGTCAGTTCCCCCTCCGGCTGCTGCGGAACGCCGCGCGATATGGCCCAATAGGTTTTGTGTACGTCGCCGTTGCGGAACATCTCGTTGAGCCGTGTGAGCGCTTTTGATGTCTTGGCAAACACTACAAGCCCCGCTACCGGACGGTCGAGACGATGCGCCACGCCGACAAACACGTTGCCCGGTTTGGCATATTTCTCCTTCAGCCATTGCCCGACAATCTCGCTCAGCGGTGTGTCGCCTGTCTTGTCGCCCTGCACGATTTCGCCTACTGCCTTGTTGACGATGATGATATGGTTGTCCTCGTAGACTACCTCCATGATGCGATAATTATGATTAAAAAGGTGTGCCACAATGTCTTTTTCAGGCATTATGACACACCCTTCGGTGATTTTTACTTTATCAGATGCCGAGGTCGGTCTTGACTGCGGCAATCTTGTTGTCGGCCTCGCTGATGGCCTTGTCATAGTCGGCGTTGGTAGCCATAGTGCCCTTCACCTCGATGTAGAATTTAATCTTGGGCTCGGTGCCCGACGGACGTATAGATACTTTCGTGCCGTCTTCGGTGAAATACTGGAGCACGTTTGACGTGGTAGGCATATCCATCTTGGATACTGTGCCGGTGGTGACATCGGTCACGTTGAGGTCGGCGTAGTCCTTGATGGTGACAACCTTGCTTCCGCCCAGCGATTCGGGAGGATTGGAGCGGAATGCCTTCATCATGGCTATAATCTCTTCGGCGCCCGATTTGCCTTTGCGCACTACCGAGATGCCCTCTTCGCGTGAGAAGCCGTATTTGATATAGATGTCCTGGAGCATCTGCAGGAAGTCCATGCCTTTATCCTTGGCCCATGCGCAGATTTCGGCCATGAGCGAGATGGCTGATACGGAGTCTTTGTCGCGGGCGAAATCTTCGGCGAGGAAGCCGTAGCTCTCTTCGCCGCCGCCGAGGTAGCGTGAAGTGTCTTCGTGGTCGCGTATTACGGCGGCAATCCACTTGAAGCCGGTGTAGCAGTCAAACATGCGTATGTTCCATGCGTCGGCGATAGCCTTGATGGTCTCGGTTGTCACGATTGTCTTTACGATGTACTCGTTGCCCTTGAGCATGCCGAGCTCGGCATTGCGTGTCATCAGGTAGTTGAGGAGTATCATGACAATCTGGTTGCCGTTGATGAGCACGTACTCACCCTTGTTGTCGCGGATGACGCAGCCGATACGGTCGGCGTCGGGGTCGGATGCCACAACGAGGTCGGCTCCTACTTCCTTGGCCTTTGCGATAGCCATTGCCATGGCCGAGGGTACTTCGGGGTTGGGTGACTCTACGGTGGGGAAATCGCCCGAAGGTATATCCTGTTCGGGTACGTGGATTATGTTGGTGAAGCCGTAGTTCTTGAGCGAAGCGGGAATCATCTTGACGCCGGTGCCGTGGATAGGTGTGTACACTATCTTGAGGTCGGCGTGACGCTTGATAGCTTCGGGGCTGAGCGAAAGTCCCTTGATGGCGGTCAGGAACGCATCGTCGATTTCCTTGCCGATAATCCGGATGAGTTCGGGATTGCCGTTGAACTTGATTTCGTTCACGCTCTTGATTTTGTTGACGTTGTCGATGATATTGACGTCGTGGGGAGCGATAATCTGCGCGCCGTCGGCCCAATAGGCTTTGTAGCCGTTATACTCCTTGGGATTGTGTGACGCCGTGATGTTAACACCGCTCTGGCATCCGAGATGACGGATGGCGAACGAAAGTTCGGGGGTGGGGCGGAAGTCCTCGAAGAGGTATGCCTTGATGCCGTTGGCCGAGAAGATTGCGGCAACGATTTCGGCGAATTTGCGTGAGTTGTTGCGCACGTCGTGACCTACGACAACGCTGATCTGGGGAAGGTCGCGGAATGCTTCGAGAAGGTAGTTGGCGAGTCCCTGGGTGGCTGCGCCGACTGTGTATATGTTCATACGGTTGGAACCTGCTCCCATGATGCCGCGCAGACCGCCTGTACCGAATTCAAGGTCTTTGTAGAATGATTCGATAAGTTCTGTCTTGTCGTCGGCATTGAGCATGCGTTCCACCTCTTTGCGGGTTTCTTCGTCATATCCGTCGCCGAGCCAGCCTTTTGCCTTTTCGGTGACTGTTTTAATCAATTCTTCGTTTTCCATTATTTGTGTTTGTTAGAATGTTGTCCGAATAAAAATAACAAGTCGTGCCAAAATACTGACACACAGTATATCAGCGGGCTGCCATGAACATCTGGCCTGAAACTATCTCCTGATATGCCAGTACACCGGCGTCCGACAGTTCGATGAGACGGTAATCGCCGTTGGCGTCAAGCATGTTGACATGGGTATCGTCGACAAACGACATCAGTTTGACGCTCTTGCCGTCGGCCTCTACGCTCCATGACTTGTCAGCCGAGTCGAAGTCGAGACGCACTACCGAGCCGTCGTTTTCCGAAGTGATGGTATAACCCTTGCCGTCGCATTCAACCAGATAGCGTCCGTCCTGTCCGTCAATCACTTTGGTGCCTTTGGCCACAGGATTGTTGCCGCTCCAGAACTCGATTGAGTTGAGTACGAGGAGGTCGGCCAATGTCGTTACCTCATATACGGGAAGTATCCAGAAACCGAAGAATATCAGTTCGTTGACAAACTTGTTGCTTACACCTTTGTTCCAGTTCAGAAGCTTGTTGGTGAGGGAGAAGCTGCCGATACATGACGAGAAGGAGAACGATGCAGCGACAGTGAGTATCAATGCTGCGCTAAGATAAGTCTTTTTCATAAATAAGTCGTTGATAATGTTATCAATAATTGTTTGTTGCTATCGTTTCCGATGCGACGGCGCGCACCGGGTATATTTAGAGTGAATAAAGGTACAAAAAATTAACTTAATATGCTGAAATTTTCATAAAAAATTGAGCAAATAAAATTTTGCAGGCCTTATGCCGGAATCTCGCGTTTGAACCTGTCGTAGTATTTCATGATTTTGTCCACGTATCCGGTGGTCTCGCGGCCTCGCATATATCCGTATTTCACTACAGGGTCATTGTAGTATTCGGGATTTGATTTCATTAGTATGGCCTTCTCCACATTGCCGTCCCATTTCGTGGGGTCCATTCCGTATTTTTCGGCAAGTGCCATCGCGTCGGTCACGTGTCCGATGCCGCCGTTGTAGCAGGCGAGAATGAATTTCTGGCGCTCACGGTCGTCGGGAACTTTTTTCATCAGCATCTTGTCGAGGTCGTCGAGCATCTTTACCGATGTCGCGATTGATGATTCGGGGTCGTTCATCTTTTTGGCGGGGAGATTGTAGGCCCTGGCCGTGCGCGGCATAAGCTGCATGAGTCCGCGTGCGCCCGCCCATGATTTGGCTTTGGGGTTGAAGCGGCTCTCCTGGAAGCTTTGCGACGCGAGCAGGCGCCAGTCCCATCCTATGCTTGAGGCATATTTCTTGAACCAGGCGTCGTATTTTGAAATAGTTCCGTCGCTCAGGTCAAGCGACATGGCCACTTGCGGAGCCTTGGCCTGCTCGAAATACCGCTTGTGGAGCTCGGCGTTGGTCGCGCGCGACTGGTCGGTGTCAAGCCATGCGTCGATTGAGTCGCCGAGCCACGCATATTTGGTCGATACAGCCCACGCCGATTCCTGCGGGAAACTGACATCTACCGAAATATCGAGCGTAGGGAAGTAAGTGGCATTGATCTGGGCGATATTGTTGTCGACAATAGTGAGCGGTATTTTCCTGTCGGCAACCATCTCGATGAGTGCTTCGGCGTCGATGGTGTCCGCGTCGATTGCATTGATGATGATGCCGCCTCCGAGCTCGTCGTCAAGATTCTCGAGGCGGTACATGTATTTAGTGCCGTCTTCCACCGCGACTTCGTGTCCGGGCAGGTCGGTCACGTCGGTAATCTGTGCCTTTCCTTCTATTTTGGGTTGTACAAGCACCTGATATGACTCGTTGCGCGGTCCGCAGGGCACAAGTTTGTCCTTATATTCGGTGATTTCGGGTATTTCGTAGGCAATGAGGTCGACGTGTCCGCTGTCGAGCATCTCGATGGCTCGGTGCACCGACGGCGCTACCTCTATCTTGAGTTCCAGGCCTTTGTCCTGGGCGAACTGGTATATGAGGTTATAGTCGTAGCCCATCGGTTCGTCACGGTATATGAAGTAGGAACTCGGAGAGTAGAGTGTGGCTATGACAAGGGTATCGGGAAGAGTGTGATTCTCAAGATGCTGCGATGTGTTTCCGTCACTTTTGCCGCAAGAGGCTGTAGCCAGTGCGACGGTGGCTGCTGCCACTGCCGCCAACGCATGTCTTGCTGTCCGTCCCGATATATTGAAGTAAACCACGTGAATCGAAATTAGTTTATAATCCTCACGTATATACCAACGCCTGTACTCTTGAAAAAGTTTCATGCAAATGACGCAAGGACAAACTAACCGCGGTTGGAAACCGCGGCCACTATGCTGATGGTCAGCATTGTAGTAGCCGCGGTTTTCAACCGCGGTTCATTGAATCCGTATGCAGGATTCAATTATGCAGATATTGGCGTAGTTTGAAACGCCGTTTAGTATTCGAATGTGCCTTTGTCGGAAATTATGGTAAGGCGGTTGGCGGGAGCGGCCTCTACACGTCCCACAATGCGGGCTTCGATGCCGAAACCGGCGGCGATGTCGACTATGGCCTGTGCATGTTCGGGCGCGAGATAGATTTCCATGCGGTGTCCCATGTTGAACACTTTGTACATCTCCTCCCATGGAGTACCAGACTGACGCTGTATAAGGTCGAAAAGCGGGGGCACGGGGAACAGGTTGTCCTTGATGACGTGCTTGTTTTCGACGAAATGCATCACTTTGGTCTGAGCGCCTCCCGAGCAGTGTACCATGCCGTGGATGTCGCTGCGCATCTTGTCGAGGATGGCTTTGATGACAGGCGCGTAGGTGCGCGTCGGCGACAGTACGAGCTTGCCGGCATTTACAGGTACGTCCTCGACCGTGTCGGTCAGGGCTGTGCTCCCCGAATATACGAGCTCCTGAGGCACTGCGGCATCGTAGCTTTCGGGATAACGCTCGGCGATATATTTGCCGAACACGTCGTGACGGGCTGAAGTGAGGCCGTTGGAGCCCATGCCGCCGTTATATTCGCTCTCGTAGGTGGCTTTGCCGTAGGATGCGAGACCTACGATGACGTCGCCGGCGGCTATGTTGGCATTGTTGATGACGTCGCTGCGGCGCATGCGGCAGGTAACGGTGGAGTCGACGATGATGGTACGCACGAGGTCGCCCACGTCGGCGGTCTCACCTCCGGTAGAATAAATCGTAACACCCTGGCCGCGCAGTTCCTCGAGCAGTTCCTCGGTACCGTTGATTATCGCCGATATGACTTCGCCCGGTATAAGGTGCTTGTTGCGTCCGATTGTCGATGAAAGGAGTATATTGTCGGTGGCGCCCACGCAGAGCAGGTCGTCGATGTTCATTATCAGGGCGTCCTGGGCAATCCCTTTCCACACGCTGATGTCGCCGGTCTCCCGCCAGTATACGTATGCGAGCGACGATTTCGTGCCCGCTCCGTCGGCGTGCATGATATTGCACCAGTCGGGATCACCTCCGAGTATGTCGGGGATAATCTTGCAGAATGCTTTGGGGTAAAGTCCTTTGTCTACGTTCTTGATGGCGTTGTGTACATCCTCTTTCGATGCCGAGACGCCCCGGAGATTATATCTTTGGTCAGTCATTGTGATGAAAATTGTTTACCTTAGGATATGAAATAGAGATAAATCAACGATACAGGCACCACGAGCAGTAGCGAGTCGATGCGGTCGAGTATGCCGCCGTGGCCCGGGATGAGTTTGCCTGAGTCCTTTACGCCGCACGTGCGTTTGATCTGCGACTCGACAAGGTCGCCGAGAGTGGCGAATATGGATACGAGTATGCCCATACGACACATATCGCCGTAGCTCATGATGTCGTAATACTGAGGGAAAAATCCGCGCATTATGAATGCTGCAATAACGCAGAACAGCATGCCGCCCCAGAATCCTTCCCATGTCTTTTTGGGAGAGATGCGTTCGAACAGTTTGTGGCGACCCATTGTCGAGCCGACGCAGAACGCACCCGTGTCGTTGACCCAGATGAACACGAGTATCGCGAGCATGATATGCGGGGTGAAGGTGAAATATAATGCGGAGAAAAGCGCGAGAGGCATCGCCACATACATCTGCGCCATCATGGAGCGCGACAGGGAGTTGACCGAATTGCGGTGCACGGCGTAAAGCTGCGTGACGGTACGCGCCACAATGAGCAGTATGTACACCATCATCAGTGTCAGGAATGCCTTGCGTGAGCCGGTAAAGCTTACTCCGGCCGCTACTTGAAGCATTATCGCTGCCGATATGTCGAGCAGCGACGCGAAGCGCGGGAACTTTCCCTCGCTTGTCATAGCTATGAATTCGTAGACTCCGACCATGGCAAGCAGGCTTGTCAGAAGTACAATCCATATTCCTCCCGACAATACTGCCCCGATGAGCAGTCCTACATACACGGCTCCCGATACGGAGCGGGTTATAATGTTCTTTTTCTTCATAGTCAAAGAGATTGGGAGAGAAATACAATGTCGGAGAGAAATTTCGTCAAAGTTAGCGATTTTTTCCCAATCCCCAATCATCGGCACCGATTTTTTTGGCAGCGAGGAGTGCCTGACAGGGAGGGGAGGTGTATTCCGACGGCTTGACTATTTCGTCGTCATAGACCACTATGTCTATGTCGATTGCCACCAGTCGGGGGGTGGCGCGGTCGCGTCCGAGTACTGTCTCGGTTTCTTTCAGGAGGGCTTTCAGGCTGTGAAGGGGGAGGGTGGTGGAGCCTGTGAGCAGACGGTTGAGGTAGTCGGGTCCGCGGCCGGTGAAATCGGGATTGTCGATGTCGCGGGTCACGGCTATCCTGTCGACATGACCCGACAGTGCTTTCACCGCATTGTCAAGATTGGCTTTGCGGTCGCCGGTATTGCTCCCCAGCATTATTGTCACCTGTATGGTATGTCGGTCGTCCATCGGTTATACATGTTTATATGCCTTCCTGCGGTATCCCTTTCATCGACAGGGATATGCGTTTGCGACGCTTGTCCACTTCAATCACCTTGACGCGTACATGCTGGTAGAGCGTGAGGGCTTCCGACGGATGCTTTATGAATTTGTCGGAAATCTGCGACAGATGCAGCAGTCCGCTCTCATGCACGCCGAGGTCAACGAATGCTCCGAAATCGGTTATGTTGTTGACGATACCGGGGAGTTCCATGCCCGGCAGCAGGTCGTCGATTGACGATATGCTTTCGTCGAACGAAAACGTTTTCGCACGTGTGCGCGGGTCGCGTCCCGGTTTTTCAAGTTCCGTGACAATATCATTGAGTGTTGGCATTCCGACGGTATCGGTCACGTAACGGTTCAGGTCGAGGGCTTTGACGAGGTCCGGGCGTTTCACGAGATTGTCGATGTCGACTCCCGCATCTTTGGCCATAGCCTTGACAATGGGGTAGCTCTCGGGATGCACGGCGGTGTTGTCGAGCGGATTCGTCCCGCCCGGAATACGCAGGAAGCCGGCCGCCTGCTGGAAAGCCTTGGCTCCGAGACGCGGTACCTTGAGTATCTCCTCGCGACGGCTGAAATCACCGTTGGCCGCACGGTATTCCACAATGTTGGCGGCCATCGCGGCGCCTATGCCGGCCACATATTGCAGCAGCTGCACGGAAGCCGTGTTGAGGTCGACGCCGACCGAGTTGACGCAAGCCTCCACCGTGGTGTCGAGCGACTCTTTGAGCTTTTTCTGGTCGACATCGTGCTGATACTGGCCTACGCCGATTGATTTGGGGTCAATCTTGACAAGTTCGGCAAGAGGGTCCATCAGCCGGCGACCGATTGATACCGCCCCGCGTACGGTGACGTCATATTCCGGAAACTCGTCGCGGGCGATTTTCGACGCCGAGTATACCGACGCCCCACCTTCGTTGACTACAAATATCTCGACAGGACGGGGGAATGATATTGTCTTGAGGAAACGTTCGGTCTCACGCGAAGCAGTGCCGTTGCCGAGCGATATGGCCTCGATACGGTACGCTTCGACGAGGTTGGCTATCTTGCGTGCCGCTCCCTTGATGTCGAGCTTCGGCGCCGTAGGATAGATTACATCGTTATGGAGCAGGCCGCCGTTGGCGTCGAGGCACACGACCTTACACCCTGTACGGAATCCGGGGTCGATGGCAAGGATACGGCGGTTGCCGAGCGGCGACGCCAGCAGCATCTGCCGCAGGTTTGCGGCGAAATTGCGTATGGCGGCTTCGTCGGCTTTCTCCTTAGCCTGTGCGAGCACCTCATTCTCGATTGACGGACGCAGCAGGCGGTCGTAGCCGTCGATTACTGCGCCTGTGATGAAGTCGGCCACCTCTTTGTTGGCGTCGCGTCGCAGTATGCGGCGTATGATTGTGTCGAGCAAACGCTCATCGTCGACACTGATTTTCATCTTCAGCAAACCCTCGTTGACTCCGCGCATTATAGCGAGTGTCTGGTGCGATGACAGGCGCGACAGCTTGCCCGAGAAATGGTCGTAGTTCTGATATTTGTCCGCTTCCTCACCTTTGCCGCGGGGAATGGCAACATTGACCGATGCGTATTTTTCGAGCACATTTCGCGTGGCACGGCGGTTGTCGGGGAGGTCGCTGACGCGTTCGGCAATGATGTCGGACGCACCGGCCATGGCCTCGTCGGCGCTCATCTCCTTGAGTATGGCGGACGGGATACCGGTGGCGAACGAGAAAGTGCGCTGATTGGCTATGATGGTGTCGGCGAGCGGCTCGAGCCCTTTCTCGCGAGCGGCCTGTGCGCGTGTGCGGCGACGCGGCTTGTAGGGCGCGAAAATATCCTCGATTTCCGTCGGGTCGAACGATTCTTCAATAGCACGGCGCATATCGTCGGTAAGCGCTCCGGCGGATTCTATGGTGGATAGTACGTATTGTTTGCGTGCTACGATTTCATCATACTTTTTCGAGAGATTCTCGATGTCGAAGATTGTGACTTCGTCGAGTCCGCCGGTCATTTCCTTGCGGTAGCGGCTGATGAACGGGATTGTCGCTCCGGCATCAAGAAGGTCGATGGTCGGTTCGATCATGTTGACGGCGATTGAAAGGGCACGTGAGATGTATTCGGCTTTTGTCATGGCGGCAGATTATGGCGGATGTATTGTTTACTGTTATTTCCTGTGCAATGTTATGAGTGTGATTTCGGGAGTGGCGCCTATGCGCATCGGGGTCCCTACGGTGCCGGTGCCTATATTGACATAGAGGCTGTGACGGCCGGAGTCATCAGTATACAGGCCGCCCCATTCGGGATGCATCAATGCAGCCGGCGACCAGCCGAGCAGTCGTGTCTGCATGGCATGTGTATGCCCCGAAAGGGTCAGGGCGATGTTCTTGTCGGCGTGGCCGGCAATGTCGTTGTGCCAGTGCGACGGGTCGTGGGAAAGAAGTATTTTGGTGTTGTCGTCGTCGAGAGAGGGGTAGGCTATGTCGAGATTGCCGTAGGCAGGGAAAGGCGGCTGGCCGATGTTCTCGACGCCGATTACTATAATCGAGTCATTGCCGCGGTAGATGGTGCGGTAGTCGTCGAGTATGAGGTCGAATGAGGTGAGGCTGTAGAAATTTATCAGACGCGCACGGTCGTTTTCCCGCGCACGCTGGTCGTCGGGATAATAATAGTCGGCATAATCATGGTTGCCGAGTATGGCGAACTGACCGTCGCGTCCTTTCAATTCCGATAGCGCACACGTGAAAGGACGTATCTCGTCGGCATGGCGGTTGACTATATCGCCGGTGAATACCACAAGATCGGCATCGAGGGCATTGACCTCTTTCACCACTTTCCTTACAAAGGAATCGTCATCGCCGTATGTGCCGACATGCATGTCGGAAATCTGTGCGATACGGTATCCGTCGAAGGCTTCGGGAAGATTGTCGACAGGAACGTCGATTTCTTTTACCTGAACGGATAACCGCGTGACACACGCTCCCCATATTATCATTATGAATGACAGGACTGCCACTGCGCCTCCGGCTATGGATACCGGACGGCATCGTCTGTGCCGGAACAATTCCGGTATGCGTGCGCAAAGATCAATCAGTGTGAACAGGTAACGGGGAACGATGAGAGCTATGAAAGCAAGCAGTATCCAGGCAAAAACGCAGAACATGCCGTCGGACAGTTCAGCTACGGGCATGCATACCGACAGTATTGTGAAAAGAGCCAGCGACACGCCGCATATCGCGTAATGAACTATCAGCGGCCACCGCGGTCTGATTCGTTTTCTGATGGCACGGGCAATGTAGATGTCGACAAGGATATTGATGACGAGCAGAATGATGAAGCCTGCGATATTTATTCTCATAGATAGAGATATTATATATGCAACCGTTTAGTGCTCCTCCTCGGCCTTCAGCTTGTTGATGAGCGGATTGGCGTACATGGTCACCATCATGTGGCGCATGAACTGGCGGTCGTCGTCGGTGACATCGGTCAGCCGCACTTTGGCAATCTGGGCGTCAAGATACCTGTCGAAAGCCTCTACGTCGCGCGGGGTATATTTGTAGGCGAACTGATGGGAGGAGTTGAGGCGGTCGTAGCAGATGTAGTTGACCGGGAATATATGATAGCCGCGGTGTATGCATCGGTCGATATGGGCGCAGATCGAGCTGAAAATCTCGTTCTTGTCCGTTATGCCGCGCAGTCCTTCGAGCATCCCGTTGATTGAGGGGGCTACCTGATAATGTATACGTCCCTTGAAGCCGAGAAGCCCTGTTTCCATGCTCAGAAGGTCGTCGTTCTGGCTCTTGACATATTCGGGATTGCGCCGTTTGCACAGGAATTCCGTAGCCTTGAGGTAGTCGTTGGGGTCATATTCGTAGGATATGGTCGTGGGGCAGATGTTGAGTGTCATCAGTGAGTCGACTATCGAGTCACCGCCGGCGAGTGCAAGCATCTTGATGACCGATTCCTGAGTGCGGTCGTTGGAGTCCTTGGCGCGTCCCTCGCGTTGCGCTATCCATACCGACTCATGCTTGTCGGTGTGGCAGTAGCGTATGTAGGCCGAAAGCTGTTTGGCGGCTTCGAATGCCTTGAGCATGCGCAGGTTGCGCTTCACGATGAATCCTTTGTTGAGTTTCACGAGGCGTTCTATCCAGTCATATATGAGGAGGTTGTCGCCGAGCGCGATTTCGCCGGTGCGACAACCTTGCCGCAACAGACAAAGATTGAGGAATGATGCGTCAAGCACGATGTCGCGGTGGTTGGAAATATAAGTGAATGTGTCTTTGCGATGGCAGTCGTCAATACCGTCCATAGTGATGCCCGATGTCGTCTTTTGCGCGAGCATCTCGAGGAAAGGCACCATTATGTTGCGCTGGAACGCGTCCTTTGATTCGATGGTGAGTAACTGCTGCACGAACGCGGGATAGTCGACCATCGGCAACACGTATTTGACGGCGTGCTCAAAACCGGGTTCATTGACCAGCGACGCCATTTTCTCCTTGAACTCCGAGTCGTCAAACGGAGCTATATCTTTAAAATCTTCTTTTGTCATTTCTATTACTGTCAGTCTCTTAAAAAATGAGAGAGAAACACAACGGTTTGCCATGCACGGGGCGAAATCGAGCCTCATCTGCATTTGCAACGGCAAAGGTAACCTTTTTAATCAACAAAACAGAAATTTTAAAATTAGTTAACGAAGCAAACATAATAATTGCACACTTGCAGGTAAATTTGCTGTAAGTGTGCAATCATTTTCCTTTGCCATATTGTACTTGAGTCTATCCCGTTGCCTTCGTGGAATATAGTCTATTGTTTAATCAAGTTTTGCAAATCAGCGAGCAAGACATAACTAATTTGCGAAATAATTAATATTTTACACTTAACGGATATTCCAGATACCACCATTTCTCGGGCCTATATGACTTATTAAGTCATTCATTTTGGATATTTCACGTTCAATAGTACGCGTTGTAACTCCTATCGCTTTTGCCATCTCGGCCATACTGATATATGGATTATCCTTTATCAAATCTATAATCCGTTGCTGGCGAATATGAATGTTTTTACCGACATTTTTACCGACATTTTTACCGACATTTTTACCGACATTTTTACCGACATCGGGATTGTCTGCAGTGCTAAGCCGCTGTAGTGCGGATTTGAGGGGGAATGTGACAGTTGCAATAGTGCGGTCGCTTTCAATAGATGGACGCACACCGGTCAGGGTTTCCCAGCTCGCGAGTTTTTTCATGCCGTAACCGGCATTTTCAGCGATGCCGACGTATCGGAAAAGTTTTGCGATGGTCGGATTGCGGAGTTTGGAATATACTTTGCCAAGAATTTCATTGACGGGTAGCGGAAAGGCTCCGCCGTTCATAAACTCAATATGGTCAGTATAGACACGAATACAGGAACGGAGAGAATCGAAATGGTCGCAGTGCATCACCATATTAGCCAATGCTTCGCGGAGTACCAGATACTGGCTTTCGTCAGTTGTGGCGAAACCATTGTCTTTGATATGTATCGGTGCATCTACGAGAGTACGGAAACGGCGAAGAATAATCTGGGTGGCATCCCATATATTCTGCTGCTCCGGTATGCGATAAGTATATCTGACTTCGGCCTGCTGGATTGTCGGTGCCGGAATTTCGATGTAGTCAACGCAGAATGTCGGCACATACCGTAAGACATACGGCGACTTGCCAAACATAAGCAGCCCGGCGTAAGTAAGCAGCCCATTGTTGGTAATATTGACACACTCACAGAACTCTGTGTCATTTACATCACGTAGGTCCGGAAGATTGCTCGTCTCACCGAGAGCAAAACGGTAGTTATGCAACGAGTCGAGATTAAGCATCTGAAACCCGGATTCCGGAATGGTTTCTTCTGTTTTTTTACCAAATGACTGGTTGCGGAACATTGCGCGTATCTCACCCTCGGTCGCCCGTTGGTCGCCGCTACCCATTCTTATGAATGTGTTGGCCGGATTGCCGAAATATATAGGCTTCATGTCTACCTCCGGAATGTAAAAAGCAAGCAGTTTGCAGGCGTCAACATCGTATCTTTTGGGTCGAGCGAATATAGTTTGATTGAACTTGCCTGAACGAAGCGTCCCGAGAAAGTCCTGTTCAAGTTTCTCGATGTTATCCACACCCTGAACCTCAAAAGTCCTACCGGACTGTTTTACGCCGAGCACAATCCAACCACCGGAGGTATTTGAAAAAGCGCTAACGGTTTCCCAAACATTCTTCGGTAATTCTGATTTCGCAGCCTTCACCTCGAAATCGTCCCATTCTATGTCGCGTAGCCGTGCTACAAGTTCTTCTTTTGTCATTTTAAATACAAAGTTAATCAATTTTATTGGATTATTTGCTACTTACAGACGTAGCTACGCGTTATCGAAATGGTTTTTACCATGTTATGTTATGCGGGCGTGGATGCAATTCATCGCGCCTTCATTATTTTGTTCGTGTTTTATGTGTTTTGCAATACCTTAGAGATTGTGTCCGATAAACCGTAATGGTTTTAATCAACAAAACAGAAATTTTAAAATTAGTTAACGAAGTAAACACAATAAGTAACTAATCAGTCCCCCATTTAGGTCAAGCCCAATAAATAAACAGAGGTAACTTTTGTGCCCGGATGGCATTATGTTACCTCTGTTTATTTATTGGGCTTGACCTAAATGGGGGACTGATTAGTTACTACAATAATTGCACACTTGCAGGTAAAACGCGTGCAAGTGTGCAATTGATTTTTGGCTTGGCAAATGGATTCGTCTATCCCTGTGCGTAGGAAAGCACCGTAGGGCTCTCGACGTCGACACCAAACTCGCGTGCCCGTGCCAGAATGGCACGCGCAAGTTTCGGTTTCAGTTCCTCTGGGCAATATCTGAAATAAGCCTCGGCCGCTTTCACATGCGCGGCATCGGGCATAGGATATTCACGACGCTCGGGCAGTCCGAACACGCTGTCGGGCAACTCCTTCTTTTCTTCGTAACTTAATCTGTCTGACATGATTTTTCTGTTTTAGTAAGTTGATATTTGTTTATTTTAATAATGAAATATCAACCTGTCTCTTA
>ERZ1504236.137-NODE-137-length-18749-cov-7.802343_pt1 | contig 18749 bp, 17 predicted proteins | sample MGYA00572400_ERZ1504236 | MGnify/ENA primary metagenome ERZ1504236 (study PRJEB39906, sample SAMEA3182094) | gut metagenome | biome: human; feature: gut; material: Stool; isolation source: human stools | place: Canada | collected 2012-02-21 ... | reverse complement strand
TCGCCTGAAAAATTCTCTCGCCATAATATTAAAATAATTTTGAACAGTTACTTATGCGATATTAATTTGGCCTGATAATTAATTTTTTGTTTTGATTATCAATCTCAATTCTACCCAATCGGCCTAATACCGATTGACCGAGCAAAAGCGGTGCTTTCTGATTTCTGACCACGGAAGCTCTGACATTATTTAATTTCAAGCCGCCGAAATCGATTTGCCGAAGGTTGATGATTGTGCCTTCTGAAATGTCGCCGTTGGCATCGCAGAAGTTGCCGGTGCCAACCACATCGCTGCGTTTCAGATAGCCGTTCTTCATCATAAAATTGGCTTCAACCATCGAGAGGGACACACTGCTTGCTCCGGTATCGAATATGAAATTCAATGGTAAATTATTGATGGAACAACTAACTTCCGTAACTCCACCCACAGGCGTGAACGGTATCTCAACGACTTCTGGCACAGCGACAGACACATCGGATTCTTCAGCATCGGTTTGGGTCATTTGATTTTGTGGCTGTTCATATTCCGACATGATTTCTTCAAACAGAGGAAGTACCCGCAATTGTTCAAGATCATCATCACGGCGTACATGGTCAAATCTTCTGAAACCTTTTTCAAAAGCAGTTTTGAGATAGTCCAAAGCTTTATTATTGTCACCGAGACGACAAGTGAAACAAGCCGCATCATAATAGTTACCGGGATAGATGCTGTCTTGAGCGAGCACTTTATCCATAAACGCAACGGCATCATCCCTTCGACCTAATGCCAATAGCGCATACATCGCACATGAATTGTTATTAGGTACGGTATCTAATTCAACCACTTTTTCATAGGCAGCGAGGGCTTCATCGTGGCGGCCAAGGATTTCAAGCATATCCCCTTTGCCCAAATAGGCGTAAGCATATTTGGGCTCAAGCATTATTGCCATATCGTAGTCGGCAAGAGCCTGCTCGGTTCGTCCTGAATTGTCCTCAAAGAAGCCACGACGGTAGTAGCCGCCGAAATCGTCAGGCTTTTTCTCGATATATTCTCCCCACATAGCGATTGCGCCTTCAATATCGCCGGACTCGCCAAGTATGTCGGCTCGTTTGGCGATGAGGCTGTCATCCTCAGAATCCATCTGAATTGTACGGTCGATATATTCCAATGCTTTTGAATAATCGCCCATTTCAGAGTAGTTATCTGCCATCATTTCCAAAAGATAGCTCCTTGCGTCAATGCCAAATGCCCGTTCGAGAGCCTCGTTTGACTCGACGAACATACGCCGGTATTTATATACTTGCGCGATGTAGTATTCATATTCACTCGTATGTGGATATTTTGCCGACATACCTTTTAATTTGGCAACAACAAGATTAAGTTGGTTTGCCGGGAATTGGAACATGAGATAGTGAGCCTTGGAATCACTGTCGATTTCCAACGCCTTGCAGATGTCGTCCATAGCTTTCAGATATTCCTCTTTGGCAAGATAAGCCTCGGCACGAAAAGAAAATCCTGACGAATATTCAGGTAAAAGAGTTATAACCTTATCGTATTGTATGATAGCCCGGTCATAGTCTTTTCGTGCGTACGCATTGCGTCCAAGTCCCATTCTGCCAATTTCCCCACCGGGATTGAGTTGAAGGATCTGTTGATAGTCGGCATCTGATTCGTCATAACGCTGTTGTTCATAGTAAAGCTGAGCACGCACTTCCAAGGCAGTCCCATCAGTCGGGTCAAGGCGAATTGCGGTCGCAATATCTTTATATGCCCCGATTGTATCGGCTTCCAGAGCAAGGAGTTCCCCTCTAATCAGATAAACATTTGACTGGCTTATTTTATCTTTCTTCGGCAGATACTTCATAGCCAGTTCTACCGCATTCCGCGCCTCGCTGTATTTTGATTGCTCCATATTTATGGTTGAAATCAGATAATAAGCATATCCGTTCTTTGGATTATCCGATATTTCCTTATCCAGATATTCCAACGCACTTTGCCAGTTGTCCTGCCGATATTCATCAATGGCACGTCTGATATTGTAAGACGGAGTTTTTTCTTTTGCAGCTACCGGCTGCAGCGCCATGACAAACAATGTGATGGCAACTGTAATTGCTGATATTGGTTTCATTCCTGTTTTTGTATTAATTATGATTATTGCATAGGATTATGGGCGAGTTAATATCTTTTGAATACATGGTGGCATTTATTGCATTTATAACGATGTATGTTATACCCTATGAAATATTGGATTATGAATAAGAGTGCCCCGACCGAGAAAAGCCAAAAGAAAAAGATCGGAGAAAAAAATCCTATGACGAACATGAAAGGAGCAAGAATTAGAAAGAATAATGAGCCGCGCTTGCGTCGTATGATTGTTTCCGACACATCTTCACTGCCGCATTCAGGACACCATGGCATAGCGTGGCATTCTTTACTTTCAGCCTGATAGCCGCTGACTATTTTATTGGCTGCATCCACATCACAGTCGTTAACGATGATACTATAATTGAAAATATCGCCGGAAGCCGAGATAAAGGTACTTTTATCTTCAAGCATCTGAGCATCAATGCCCGCTTCATTAAGTCGGGCAACGATTTGTTCCACAGTAACAACTTCCGAGGTCGATATAATGGTTTTCATGACAGCATATAATTTTATTGGTTAGAATTATGCTTTTACAATACAAATATAAATACCGGAATATGAAAAAGGTAAACAAACAAATCAGAAATGTATGAAACGAAGCCGTTGATGTATGAAATGAGGGAATACCGCGAACCAAGGTATGTTACTAAGATGCGCCAATCACTGTCTTACGGGCGGAGTAGTACGTCGGAATCCAAAGTTTCCGTTCGCTCCACCCCCTACTAAGCCAGGTTGATTATACTGCGCGAATCTCCGGTGCTTTATTATTTTGCATTCTCGAGGCACTTTCAGCAATCTTTTTGAGACTGGATTTTATAAGTATAATTCCTGCGGTAAGACCCCAAGCAAATGGATAATTCCATTTGCTTGGGGTCTTACGTAGCATTCGGCTGTTGCCATGTTCCAATCAATAAGGAGTTATTGGCGGTCATATTGCGATATGTTGAGAAAGCAGATAATAAGACAGTCAGCTCTGATAAGGCTACTACAATTCGCTTCATATTGTATCTATCATCCATTATGTTACTTTCATCCTTGTGCCACATTAAGGACACGTTTTATCCCATTCTACACTTCAACCATAATCTCTCCACTACCGCAACATTTTTGGCATTTTTCTCTTAAAACATATCGTAATTCCAATGTCTTAAAGTTAATTAATTCTTCGATATTTTTTCCAATGATCAGATTTGAATCTTCAAAATAATATCCTTTTCCTTTGCAAACGCTACATAGGCACTTCTCTTTTTCAGTTCTAAGATGTGTATATAAGTTCTTACGCTTTTGTTCTTCTTTACTAACCCATTTATCAAAAGGATGATGTTTGAGATATTTATTATATTCTTCTCTATCTTTTCTTGCATTAATTATTCTATAGCTGGAATATTTAGAAGAAAGATGGGAAAACTTCTCAATTAAGAATTTGTTTTCTCTGTCAAATATTAATTTTAATTTTTTATATTTCAAGGGGATTCTTCTTTGATCACATCCGAGACAATCATGACAAGGATACAAGATCCTACATGGACGTGGCTGATCAGCACTACCTTTCAAAAAATCTTGACAATCTTTTTCATAGATCTGGCTTATTTGTTTGTAACTTCTTGAAGATCTTAATTGTTCTATTATTTCTCTAAAGCATGACAAAGCTTCTTCTGAATCACGGTAATCTTCGCCTCTACTTAGATAGAACGCCTTTTCCTTGGTAATCTTGCGATTGTACTTTTCTATTAAAAGCGTAGTGTATTTTTCAAATCTACTATTTATAAATTCATCTATTTCTCTTATCTCGTTTTGAATTGAGTCGTAATTTTGAGACGAAATAAACCCTCTGCCGCTACAAGTACCGCATATTTTTTTAAGATGTGTGATGTCGTGCTCGCAGACTCCACTACCGGAACATTTGTCACACGTTTCCTTTCTGAATAAAGGGTGCCTAGTTGTTTTGGTCTCAGTGATTGAGGTTGAAACGTCATGTGTATTATTTGAAAATTTTCTTTTTGAATTAGTTAAATCATCTAATTTCGACATAATTACACACAACCCTTTATATATAAAATATATCACAACCCCTCCTACTATCAGTATTGACAATATTGAGAATGTGCCTTCTTCATCTCTTATAGAATAATCCTTACCATAATCTGAAGGGGCAGCAATCAGATTAAAAACGGAAATCAGGAATAAAACTAACGCTGATGTGATTCTCTGCATTTGATTATCTCTTATCAATTACTTCATAGTATCTTCTCATTGCTGACATAATAAAATCAGCAAAACTTTCCGTATGTCCCGTTTTTAATGCGACCCTTGTATATATTCCAAGAAACCATGCTACCCCCTCAATATCATCTTCATCCCAGTTCATGAATTTCATGTTGTTTCTTACAGATTGTACAGTATATTCAATTAGTTGTTCTTTAGAATAACTTCCGAATTCTTTGAGCCAATTCCTTGTTTCCTCCTCAATAGAAGCTTTTGTTGAGGGTTGATTATAGTTGGCTTCATTAGCTTCTGCAGACATACAGTAGAGCACAAAGTCCATTTCTGATGGTCGCTTCATTTTTTTATGATATAGTGTTTCTCATCCTCCATTGAAACGGGTTGGTTATTAGACACAAAAAGGTGTGAGGATTGTATCTTGTTTTATCCAATCATCAGGCTCTCGCATTGCCATTTCCACGGATAAAACAATAGCCCCACACCGACTATGCTATATAATCCGCCTTCACGACAGGGTATAAGCAAGCGATGCATGTGCCATTGCCAACCTTATCTTCGTGGAATTTCAAATTTGCGAGATTTGAATGACGAAGATAAAATTTCAATAACACCTTTTATCAAAATGTATTGATTGCCGTAGACATCTCTATGACAAATCGGCAATTATATGCAAATGTAATAAAAAATGCTATCGGTAGGGCTACATATATGTATGTTTTTAAGCATGAATATTTTGTAAATCGATGTAAATAGGTAGAAATCGGCAACCTCCGGCTGCCGATTTCATATTTCCTTGCGTGCCTCCAGCGCAGATGGGTACTGTCCACCATTATATTTAAATGTTATGAAACGTCGATAATGTCTTGCACACAAGACAAAAAATACCTAATTTTGTCTTGTATATAAGACAAAATCAAAATAGATTATGGTAAATCCTGAAATTTTGCGTGAGGTGATGCTTGAAAATCGAGAAGAGGTAATGCGTCGTGAAGTTATCAAACGAAGCATATCGCTCGATGGATTTGAACGCCAGGTACTGGTCGGCGCACGTCGTGCCGGCAAATCATATCTAATGTACGGAAAAATTCAGGAATTGCTCGCGCAGGGACATTCCTGGGATGAAATCGTTTATCTGAATTTTGAAGATGAACGTCTTGCCGGCATGGAGCTGAACGACCTTAATAAAATATTTGAGGTACATGCCGGTTTGGGCGGAGAGCGTCCGATGCTGTTTCTTGACGAGATACAGAATATTGATGGTTGGGAGCATTTTGCACGCCGCGTAGCCGACAGTAAACTTACGGTATTTATCACCGGGAGCAATGCAAAAATGCTGTCGGTTGACGTAAGTGCGGCACTGGGTGGCAGATATATGACACGGGAAGTATTCCCGATGCAGTTTGATGAATACCTTATGTCAAACGGTGTAAACTCCGGAGATGAACTGCTGACTGCCACAACAGCTTCACGGGGCAAACTAATGAAGTTGTTTGAAGAATATTTCCAATTCGGGGGGTTCCCTGAATGTTCGACGCTACCGGTAAAGAGGGATTATATCATGAGTCTGTATCAGAAAATATTCCTTGGTGATATCGCCGCCCGTCATAGAATTGAGAATATTTTCGCATTGAGAATTCTTTTGCGGAAACTGGCAGAGAGTGTCAATCAACCTATATCATTCACTCGCGCTACAAATATAGTAGCATCTACAGGCACGAAAATAGGCAAAAGTACTGTCATTAATTATCTGGGATATGCTGCTGATGCATATCTTGTGCTCCCTGTGACCAATATCGCGGACTGCCTTACGGAAAGAGTATCCAATCCAAAGTATTATTTCATAGATAATGGCATAATTTCGCTACTGACCATTGATAACAGGACATCGCTTCTTGAAAATATAGTGGCATTGAAACTGTTAGCGAATTATGGAACGAAGGAGGCTGTCTATTTTTATAATCACGGGATTGAAATAGATTTCTATATCCCTCATATTGAAACCGCCATTCAGGTCAGTTATTCGATAAATGATGCTGAAGGCACATTTGAAAGGGAGGTTAACGCATTGGTAAAAGTGCAATCCCGCCTTTCATGCCGTAATAATATTATTGTCACATACGGGGAAGAAAGCATAATTGAAAAAGGGGGCGTGAGGATAGAGGTTATCCCGGTTTGGAAATTTCTGCTTAATTTCGATAAATAATAAGAGAGTGTCTAAATTTGCCCTTCTGTTTTACTAAAATTTCTACGAGCAGATGTTTTTTATAAATTTGTCTGTAGATAAATGATATTATGTTATGGCTAAGAATAGTAAAGAGGCTTATAAGATTGAGAATGAGCAGTTTTTGAAAGAGATTGCCGGGCAGCCGGGAGTCAGGGAGCTGTATAACGGCATACTTTACCGTGTCGTGTCGAGCGGTGCGGGCAAATCGCCCAATGCGGGGAGCATCGTGTCGGTGTTCTATAAAGGTTCGCTCATCAACGGCAAGGTGTTTGACAGCAACATGTCGGGGAAAGTGCCCGATGCATTCCGCCTCCGCGAACTGATTGTCGGCTGGCAGATAGCATTGAAAAACATGAAGGAGGGTGACAAATGGACGGTCTATATTCCCGCGGCCTACGGCTACGGTCCGCGCGGCGTCCACGGCATTCCCGGTAACTCAACCCTCATTTTTGAAATCAAATTAGTGAAAGTCAACTGATTCGGGGACAATACGGTCTGTGCTGTTTACTTAAGCAGAGTTGATAGGGGCGGGGGCGTCTCGCCCCCGTGGTAACTTTCAGTATGTAAGAATAATACCCCGAGGGCGAGACGCCCTCGCCCCTATTGCCCCTTAAGCAAACAGCATTAGGCTGCACCGGGTTCAGCCCTACAATACGCTCGTAACCACTAAGTTTGTCCGCTGAACAGTTACGAAAACTTTGGTTTACAATGAAAAAAAATAAAAATTTATGTTATGTAAATTAAATAATTGTTATTAACTTTACGGTGCATATCGCTTTCCGAAGCCCGATATGGGCCAGGGGGCGGGTGCAGACATTATACAGGAGCGTTTATCAGCGCTCATTCTTGACTGATAGGAATCTCGCAAGTTCTTTTGTCTGTGTCAGGAATGAAGCAACGGTAGATGCCTTTTCGGGTATGATTTATAGTGACGGCTCAGTGATGAGTCGGCATTGTCATATCATACAGCGTGAGGCTTCGGCGTTGCTCTTTCTACTCCAATGGGCAATGCGAGAGCCTCTATCAGCGGGAAGAGTAACGATACAGGCTTTCACGCTTCTTTTTTATAAACCAGTCAGTCCAATCCGGGAGGCCTGCAGGACACGGTAATACTATAATGAAAGAAGACAAAAACGAAGAACTGCAATCCCGTCGTGATTTCTTTAAAAAGGGCGTCAAAAAGGTATTGCCGATTCTTGGTGCTGCACTGTTGTCCACACCAATAGCAAGAGCCGTCAACACTTCGTCGGGGTGTAGTTACTGTAGCTATACTTGTAAGGGCAGTTGTCAGGATACATGTAAAGGCAATTGTACGGACAGGTGTTCAGGTTCGTGCTCCGGTTCCTGTACAGGAGATTGTTACGGGACATGCAATCAATCATGCTATGCTTCCAACACCGGAGTTAATTACGGAGGTGGCGGAAATGGCGGCGGAAATGGCGGCGGCAGTTGTTCGGATTGCAGCGGCGGGTGTAAGGACTCTTGTAGGAGTGGCTGTAAAGGTTCGTGCTCGGGCGGTTGCGGTTCGTCATGCAAGGGCGGCTGCAAAGGGGGATGTTCAACGACCTGTACGGGTACATGCAGTACTACTTGCCTCGGGTCTTGCGATGCGAGCTGTTATACTTCGTGTAATACTACTTGTATGGGGTGTAGCGGCACATGCATGGGAAGCTGTACCGGCGGCTGTATGTACACTTGTTTTAACTCATGCTCGGCTACATGCATAGGTTTAATGTATTTCTAAGAGAGATATGATTGATATAAAAAAACAGTCTCTTTCATGGAAATCCGGCCAGACAAAAAACATTACGTTTATTGTAACAAAAGATTGTCAGCTTGCATGTAAATATTGCTATCTTGTCGGTAAGAACGAAAAGGAGCGCATGAGTTGGGAAGTCGCCAAGGGGGCAATCGATTATATACTTGACCATGAGGCCGAGTTCCGGGAGGAGTCGGTAATATGGGATTTTATCGGAGGAGAGCCGTTTCTTGAGATTGACCTTATTGATAAAATTTGTGACTATATAAAACTGGAACTGTTCAGAAGAAACCACCATTGGTTTAATTCCTATCGTTTCAGTTTCTCAACCAATGGCATTAATTACGACAGCGAGAAAGTTCAGTCATTTATATTCAAGAACCGCAGTCATATTTCTATCGGTATTACAATCGACGGCACGCAGCGCAAGCATGACATGAACCGTATTTGGAAGGGAAACGGCCCGGAACGTGGAAGCTATATCGATGTGGTAAAGAATATTCCGCTATGGCTGTCTCAATTTGCTAATGCCGGGACTAAGGTAACAATCAGTTCCGCCGATATTCCGTACATAACGGAGAGTGTGCTGCATCTGTATTCAATTGGCATCCATGAAGTCAATATAAATGTGGTCTTTGAAGATGTATGGGAAGATGGCGATGACAAACTGTTTGAGAAACAGCTGATTGACCTTGCTGATGCTATCATCGAAGGTGAATATTACAAAGAAAACGCATGTTCATTTTTTTCGGAACTTATCGGTAAGCCGTTAGATGCCGTAACTGACAATCAGAACTGGTGCGGTGCGGGAAAAATGCTTGCTGTTGATGCCGCAGGCAATTTTTATCCTTGCACACGTTTTGCCGCATATTCCTTGCGCGAGAAGAAGCCGATAATCATAGGCAATATTCACGACGGGATTGATAACAACAAACTCCGTCCGTTCCTGACTCTTGACCGCACTACACAGTCGCCGCAGAAATGCATGGACTGCGAGGTGGCGAGCGGTTGCGCATGGTGTCAGGGTGAAAACTATGATGCTGCCGATACTGATACTATTTATCAGCGTTCTACTGCGATATGCAAGATGCACAAGGCGCGCGTCCGCGCCAATAACTATTATTGGAACAAGCTTTTCCGTAAATTGGAATTGGAAGGACGTAGAGAAGAATATAACGCTACCCACAAGAATCAAACCGCAAAGCCATGCTGAAATACCTGATAATACCGTTGGCGAATGACGCTGTGTCTTTCTGCCATTATGAAAGAGGAAACAAATCTGACGGACTGATTGAGTTGGGAATGCTCAAAAAGGCAATCTTTTGGGCGATGACTGAAAACGTGAATGTGCAGTTTGTATATCCTAATTGGGAAATTCCGTCGGAATACAAGGCGGTTATTGACACAATAGACCATGCCAAGATTGTCGGTTCGCATTGCGAGGATAAAGTGCTGACTGATGAGGCGGATATTGTAGTTTTTGACGGTTGGGAAGGTCTTGATACTTTCAAATACCAATCGGGGAAAAGCTACGTGATACGTACCGACAAATCAGACCTTTTCGAGAATGCCGACGTAATTAAATCGTTGTTTCCTAAACTTGACAGACTTGTTGTTGTCATCACCGATATAGACAAATTTCAAGAGTCGGATTTCCAAAAATATGAAACGTTTTTGAGCGCGATGATACCCATAGTCAAAGAGGAGTATGGCAAAGGACATTCGCTACATTTCAATCTTTTGACTGACAGAGTGCTGTTAGACAAGATGAATAACTGCAATGCCGGCGATGAAAGCATCACACTCGCTCCCGACGGCAAATTTTATATCTGTCCGGCATTCTATCTCGACGGGTGCAAACCTGTCGGCGACTTGGGAAACGGACTCGATATAAAAAATCAACAGCTCTATCGCCTCGACCACGCTCCGATTTGCCGCAAATGCGATGCGTGGCAATGCCGCCGCTGCGTATGGTTAAACTGCAAGACAACGCTTGAAGTCAATACCCCGAGCCATGAACAGTGTGTCGTAGCCCATATAGAGCGAAATGCATCACGTAAACTTCTCGAAGAAATCAGAACTTTAGGGGAATTTCTTACCGAAAAAGAGATTAAAGAAATAGATTATCTTGATCCATTTGATATAATAAAACAATGAAAAAAACGATAGGAAAAGTAACCGAGCAGGAGCGCAATGAGATACAGGCGCTCTTCGAGCGCCGCAACGGACTCAGTGAACTGGCGAAGATACTTACCGCCGACAATGCCGAGCTGTATGAACGCCTCGTAAAAGATATGGGCGAGACCGGCACGAAGTTCCAGAACTGGTGGGACTCGATGGCTCAGAAGTATCAGTGGGAAAGCGCCGAGGGCGGCCACTGGGAAATCAACTTCGACACGTGTGAAATCGTATTGGTGACACCCGAATAACTTTGTGCGATTATGATAACAGCTTTTATCGGAACTACGGAGCTGCTGCTCATAGGCGGATTGGCATTACTTCTCGTTGGGGGGAAAAAACTTCCCGAGATGATGCGCGGATTGGGCAAAGGCGTCCGCGAGTTCAAGGACGGAATGAAGGAGGGAGCTTCGGACGAGGCTCCTTCTGCTGGCGACGCGGCTGACGGCGCAAAAGAGCGTACGGCTGACAGTGACGCTGAGAAACGCTCCGACGCGAAGGGGTGACGCGTATGTCGTCGGACGAACAGATGCTGACGTTCGGAGGGCATCTCGGTGTCCTCCGCAAGATGTTGAGGCGGGTGCTGGCGGTGACGCTGGTGTTTGCCTGCCTTGTCTTTGCTTTGAAAGATGTCACGTTTTCGGTGCTTTTGGCGCCGGGGAAGTGGGATTTCTGCACTTACCGGTGGCTGGAACGGGTTGTGGGGATTTTTGACGCGGGATTCCGGTTCGAGGAGTTTCATGTCGACCTTATAGCGACGGAGCTGTCGAGCCAGTTTATGACGCATATCACCACGTCGATTTATTTGGGGCTGCTTTGCGCGTCGCCGTTCATAGTGTACGAGCTGTTTAAATTCGTATCGCCGGCGTTGCTGGAGAGCGAGCGGAAATATTCGGTGAGGATTGTGTGCATTGTCTATCTGCTGTTCGTAGCGGGCGTGATGATGAGTTATTTCATATTGTTTCCGATTTCGTTCCGTTTCTTAGGCACATATTCGGTGGCTGACAGCGTGCACAGCACAATCACGCTCGACAGCTATATCTCTACTTTTGTTACGCTGACGCTGATGATGGGGCTTGTGTTCCAGTTGCCGGTGGTGGCATTCGTGCTTGGTAAGATGGGGCTGGTGCATTCGTCATATCTCATAAAGTACCGCCGATACGCATTCCTAATAATCTGCATAGTGGCGGCTATAATCACGCCTCCCGATATAATGACACTCGTGCTTGTTGCTGTCCCGCTATACATGATGTACGAGGTAAGCATCCGCGTTATCCGCTCAACCGAACGTCGCCGGTTGGAAAAACAATAGGACAAAATTAATTTTGAATGGGGAATTTTGAATTTTGAGTTCCCGTGCATTTTTAACAAAGGAACAAAAGGTTTGGCAGGAGTACAGGAGATGAAGTTTTGTGCTTTTGCTAAGGCTCTTGTTCTTCTGTTCTTTTGTTAACAAGAGAACAAAAGATTAGGCAGAAGTACAGGAGAAAATATTTTGTGCTTTTGTTTGTGCTTTTGTGCTCTTGTTCTTTTGTTTTTTATTTTTTTGAACAGGAGCACAAGGGAACAAATGATTGGACAGGAGTACAGGAGATGATGTTGTGTGCTTTTGTGAGGGCTCTTGTCCTTTTGTTTAGCACGGAGGCAAAATCGTAATATTGTCCATCAATTGAAATATTTTATCCATTGCGGGAGGGGGGCGCGCGGTTGTAATTTTGCATCGAAATCATTATCGATGTCCGCGCCCCGGAATGCCGGCAAAGAAGATTCCCGCAAGGAACGCCGCACGTGGCACGACAGAAATATCGACCTGAGTCTTCCTGAAAAAACAAACAACTTAACATTATCATGAATTCTTACAACAAATCATTCGTATTCTTCATCTGCCTCGTATCGGCAATGGGCGGTCTGCTCTTCGGCTATGACTGGGTGGTCATAGGGGGCGCAAAACCGTTCTATGAAGTATTTTTCGGCATCTCCGACGACACCACGCAGCAGGCATTCGCCATGTCGGCCGCAATATTGGGATGCCTCCTCGGCGCTACCACAGCCGGCATGATGGCCGACCGCTACGGACGCAAGCCGCTGCTTCTCATTTCAGCTACAATCTTCCTTATATCGGCATACGCCACAGGGGCTTTCAATGTATATGCCGGCTTCCTTGCCGCACGTTTCATCGGCGGTATCGCCATCGGTCTGGCTTCGGCGCTGTCGCCCATGTACATCGCGGAGGTGGCTCCCACCAAAATACGCGGCAAACTCGTGACGCTCAACCAGATGACCATAGTGCTCGGCATACTTGCGGCGCAGATAGTCAACATGCTGATTGCCGAGAAGGTGCCCGGCGATGTTGTCGCCGTCGACTCATGGAACGCTCAGTGGGGATGGAGATGGATGTTCTGGTCGGGCGCTTTCCCAGCCGCCGTGTTCCTGCTGCTGGCTTGCTTCATACCCGAAAGTCCGCGCTGGCTTACCCGCATGGGACGCATATCACGTGCCGACTCGATATTCTCGAGAATAGGCGGCAAAGAGTATGCGGCCGAAAATATCCGACAGATTGAAAACGCTGAAAAAGACGACCGCAAGAAAGTGGGACTGCGCATGCTTTTCAGCCACAAATACGCCTCAATCCTCGTGCTCGGCATCATCATCGCCGTGTTCCAGCAGTGGTGCGGCACCAACGTAATATTCAATTACGCGCAGGAGATTTTCCAGGGCGCCGGTTTCCCGATCGACGGAATGTTCCTCAATATCGTGATTACGGGTGTGGCCAACGTAATATTCACCATCGTGGCAATCTATACGGTCGATCGCTGGGGACGCCGCAAGCTGATGCTTTTCGGCGCGATAGGACTCGCGGCCATCTACATCATACTCGGCACGTGCTACTATTTCCACGTGAGCGGCATATTGATGGTAATCTGTGTGGTTGCAGCCATCGCATGCTATGCCATGTCGCTCGGCCCGATTACCTGGGTGCTGCTCGCCGAACTGTTCCCCAACAAGATAAGAGCCGCTGCCATGGGGGTGTGCACTTTCGCGCTGTGGACAGGCTGCTTCACACTGACCTATACATTCCCGCTGCTCAATGCCGGACTCGGCTCATACGGCACATTCTGGCTCTACGCCGCAATCTGCCTCGCCGGATTCTTCTATCTCAGCCGCCGTCTTCCCGAGACCAAGGGCAAATCGCTCGAACAGCTTGAAAAAGAGCTTGTAAAAGAAGAGGACGAGGATAAACTTTCACGATAGGCCGCGCAGCGTCAGAACTGACAGTGACTTCCTGATTCACAAATCACATAAACCACGAGATCAACGGCGTGCCGGAATAAGGTAAAAAAGAGAGAAAAAGGTATAAATCCGGCACGCTTTTTATAACTGACAAACCGATTAAAACACAATAGCAATGGTAAAAGCATGGAAAGAGAAAGTGGTGATACCCACCTACGAACCGGGTGCTCCCGAAAAAAATCCTATTTTCCTGGAAAAACGTGTCTATCAGGGCTCATCGGGCGTAGTCTACCCCTACCCCGTCATCGAGTCGATTTCCGATACGAAAACCGACGTAGAGTATGACGCCGTATGGATTGAGAACGAATACATCAAGGTGATGATACTCCCGCAGCTCGGAGGACGCGTGCAGATGGCATACGACAAGGTGCGCAACCGCCACTTCATATACTACAACCATGTCATCAAGCCCGCGCTTGTCGGACTTGCAGGCCCCTGGATTTCGGGCGGCATCGAGTTCAACTGGCCCCAGCACCACCGTCCCTCCACGTTCATGCCCGTCGACTGCACTATCGAGGAGCTGGCTGACGGAGGCGTGACCGTATGGGTCAACGAGCGCGAACGCATGTTCCACCAGAAAGGCATGGCCGGCTTCACCCTGCGTCCCGGCAAAGCATATCTCGAAATCAAGGGTGTGCTCTACAACCCCACTCCGCTACCCCAGACATTCCTGTGGTGGGCCAATCCCGCGGTAGCCGTCAACAACCACTACCAGAGCGTGTTCCCCGCCGACGTCAACGCCGTGTTCGACCACGGCAAGCGTGCCGTAAGCTCTTTCCCCATCGCTACGGGCACATACTACAAGATGGACTATTCGGCAGGCGTCGACATATCCAACTACAAGAATATCAAGGTGCCTACCTCCTACATGGCCGTCAACTCCAAATACAACTTCGAGGGTGGCTACGAGAACGACACCCGCGCCGGCATGCTTCACGTGGCGTCGCACCACGTATCGCCCGGCAAAAAGCAATGGACATGGGGCAACGGCGACTTCGGCCGCGCATGGGATCGCAACCTTACCGACGACGACGGCCCGTATATCGAGCTTATGGCCGGTGTCTACACCGAAAACCAGCCCGACTTCACATGGCTCATGCCCTTCGAGGAGAAATCGTTCACTCAGTATTTCCTCCCCTACCGCGAACTCGGCATCGTGAAGAATGCCTCGAAAGACATCCTGCTCAACATCGACCCCGCGGGCGACGCCAAAGTCAACCTCAAGGTATTCGCCACCTCCGAGCAGACCGTCACCATCAAGGTAGCCACCGACGGAGGCAGGACCATAGCCGAGCAGACCCTCACACTCTCCCCCGAAAAGATTTATGACGAGGTAATCACCGTGGGCGACGCCGCATTCGACACTCTCAACGTAGTCATCACCGACAACACCGGCCGCGAGCTCCTCACATGGCATGCCGAGCCGGCCGACATACGTCCTATCCCCGACTCGGCGGAAGCCGCCCTGCGTCCCGACGAAATCAAGACCGTGGAGCAGCTTTTCCTCACCGGACAGCACCTCGAGCAGTACCGCCACGCCACGTTCAACCCCGTGGAATACTACGAGGAAGGCCTGCGCCGCGACCCGATGGACGTGCGCTGCAACAACGCCCTCGGATTGTGGTACATACGAAAGGGACGCTTTGACATCGCCGAAAAATATCTCCGCACCGCCGTCAAGGTCATCACCCGCCGCAACCCCAACCCCTACGACGGCGAACCCATTTTCAACCTCGGTCTGGCTCTCCGCTTCCAGGGCAAATATTCCGACGCCTACGACCGTTTCTACAAGTCTACGTGGAACGCCGCATGGCAGGATGCCGGCTACATGGCCTGCGCCCGGATTTCCTCGCTGCAGGGACGCCTCGACGACGCACTCTACGAAGTAGACCGCTCGCTCATACGCAACTGGCACAACCACGTGGCACGCGCACTCAAAGCCAACATACTCAACCGCATGGGCCGCAAGGACGACGCGCTCAAATGCTGCGCCGACGCCCTTGAAATCGACCCGTTCAACTTCGGCTGCCTCTACGAGGCCGGCAAAATCGACGAGATGCGCAAGATGATGCGCGCCGACGCCAACGACTACGACCAGGTGGCACTCGACTATATGGCCGCAGGATGCTGGCAGGATGCCGTCAACGTATGGAACATCGCCATCGAAGAGAACGCCGTAACCCCCATGACTCGCTACTACATGGCCTACTGTCTGCTCAACAACGGCAACGTGGCCGAAGCCAAAGCGATGTATCAGGAGGCAGCGAAAGTATCGCCCGACTTCTGTTTCCCCAACCGCCTGGAGGCTATCCTCGCTCTCAACGAGGCAATGCGCATAAATCCCGACGACGCCAACGCGCCCTACTATCTCGGCAACCTATACTACGACAAGCGTCAGTATGACCTCGCTATCGGCTTGTGGCGCAAGTCGACCGAGCTTAATCCCGACTTCCCCACCGTATGGCGCAACCTCGCGCTCGCCACATTCAACAAGCTCGGCGACTCCGCGGCTGCCGTTGAAATGATGGAACGCGCATTTGCCCTCGACACCGACGACGCACGCATACTCATGGAGCTTGACCAACTTTACAAGCGTCTCGGACGCGACCATGCCGGGCGTCTGGCGTTCCTCGAGAAATATCCAGAACTCATCAAACGCCGCGACGACCTTTTGCTCGAGCAAATCACCCTGCTCAACCTGACCGGCAATTACCGCCGCGCCATCGAACTGCTCGACAGCCACATCTTCCACCCGTGGGAAGGAGGCGAGGGCAAGGTGCCCGCACAGTACCAATACAGCCGTGTCGAGCTCGCCAAAGAGGCTATCGCCGCCGGTCATCCCGCCGAAGCCGTCAAGTTGCTCGAAGAGTGCCTCGTCTACCCCCATCATCTTGGCGAAGGCAAACTCCACGGCGCCCTTGACAACGACTTCCTCTACCTGCTCGGACAGGCATACGAAGCCCTCGGACAGCACGACAAAGCCGTCGAAGCATGGACAGCCGGTACCGCAGCTCCCCTCGAACCTGCCGCCGCGCTCTATTACAACGACGCCGCTCCCGACAAGCTTTTCTATGCCGGCCTATGCGAACTCGCTCTGGGCAACACCGACAAGGCACGCAGCCGCTTCAACCGGCTCATCACCTACGGCGAGCAGCATATATTCGACGAAGTGAAGCCCGACTACTTCGCAGTATCGCTTCCCGACCTTCTGATATGGGAAAGCGACCTCAATACCGCCAACCAGGTACACTGCCGCTACATGATGGCACTCGGCCACTACGGCATGGGCAACACCGACAAGGCTCGCACATTCCTTGCCTCGGCCCGCGCTCTTAACTGCAACCACACAGGCATCAATGCCTTCGCATCATTCATGAAATAGTTTCAATAAAACTTACATAAAGGAGCATGGCAATACCCCTCTTGGCCATGCTCCTTTTATTTTTCAATAAAATCTTAATAAAAGAAGATTCTCGAATCAAAAAAAATCGTAAAAATAAGGATATATAAAAAATAATTTGTAAATTTGCACGCTGAAAGCCAATCGGGGTGTAGCACAGTTGGCAGCGCGCCACGTTCGGGACGTGGAGGTCGGAAGTTCGAGTCTTCTCACCCCGACATTTTTCAACAAAATGTCAAGTTCTTGCAATCTTACTGACTGCGAGAACTTTTTTTATTCCCTACGCGATATATAGATACAGTCATTGCGCACAATGTCTGTGACACGCTGGGCTGAGACATGCACGACAACACAATCTTTAACGATGATATGGACAAAATGAAAGAAATATATTTCGCGGGAGGATGCTTCTGGGGCACCGAGCATTTCTTCAGTCTCGTGCACGGCGTCACCGGCACGGAAACCGGCTACGCCAACTCAAGGATTGCATCTCCATCATACCGTGAGGTGTGCAGCGGAGCCACAGGAGCCGCGGAAACCGTAAAAGTGATATATGATTCCGGCGAAGTAAGCCTCGGCCGCCTCATCGAACTATACATGCTCACAATCGACCCGACATCAGTCAACCGTCAGGGCAACGACACAGGCACCCAGTACCGCACAGGCATCTACTACACCGACCCTGATGACTCTCAGGCAATCGAACGGGCACTCGCGCCCTACAAAGAGCGGTATGGCCGCGCATTCGCCGTCGAAATAAAAGCGCTCGAAAATTTTTATTCCGCCGAAGAGTACCATCAGAAATACCTCTACAAGAATCCCGGCGGCTACTGCCATATCGACCCGCGACTATTCGATATAGCCAGAAGCTCACAGAACGCCTCTAAGTCGCGCGAAGAACTCCGCCGCGCACTCACACCCGTCCAGTATGCCGTGACGCAGGAGAACGCCACAGAACCGCCTTTCAGGAACGAATATTGGAATGAGCACCGCAAAGGCATCTACGTCGACGTCACCACAGGCCAACCGCTATTCTCCTCCTCCGACAAATTTGACTCAGGCTGCGGCTGGCCCAGCTTCACTCAGCCGATAGAAACAGACGTTGTCACCTCCCGACGCGACCTCACCCACGGAATGGACCGCATAGAAATCCGTTCATCGAAAGGCGACGCCCACTTAGGCCACGTATTTCCCGACGGTCCCCTCCACACCGGCGGCCTCCGCTACTGCATCAACTCCGCCTCCCTCCGCTTCATTCCGATAGAAGAAATGCCAAAAGCGGGCTACTCCGACTACATAAAATACATCCGCTAACCCCTCCCGCCATCGACCATCTCACATAATCCCCCCCAACTTCCCAAGTCCGACACGTACGACATGTCAGAACCGTCCGACAAATTACCAATTGCACTCACCGTCCGACCCAATTCAAAATTCAACATTCAAAATTCAAAATTAAAAAAAAGGCGCCGAAGCATCAGCTTCGGCGCCTTCGTTGATAGGGGGCGGTTACCTACTCTCCCACTTTCGCAGTACCATCGGCGTGGCGG
>ERZ1504236.116-NODE-116-length-19827-cov-7.297845_pt1 | contig 19827 bp, 16 predicted proteins | sample MGYA00572400_ERZ1504236 | MGnify/ENA primary metagenome ERZ1504236 (study PRJEB39906, sample SAMEA3182094) | gut metagenome | biome: human; feature: gut; material: Stool; isolation source: human stools | place: Canada | collected 2012-02-21 ... | reverse complement strand
TCTATTCGTCGGCAGCGTCAGATGTGTATAAGAGACAGCCTACACATTTACATAGTGATGATGTGCCGGTTTTGCAGTAGGGGTTGCAGTCAGAGCTCGTCGAGAATGAGGTTGTTGGCGCGGTCTATGGCGTCGGTGGAGAGGGTGGCGAGATAGATTTGTGTTGTCAGTTCGGAGTCGTGGCCGAGGGCGTCGGATATGGTGGAAGTGGGTATGCCCTTGGTTTTGGCTATCGACGCCCAGGAGTGGCGGCTTACGTAGGTGGTGAGTGTTCCCGGTATATGCGCCATGCGCGCTATCAGTTTCAATGCTTTGTTGGTGCGCCGCAGCGCTGACTCGTACTGGGCGCGGAGAGATGCGTCGCGTGCTGATCCGGGTATATGGAGTATAGGGAGCAGGAAGCCGTCCGACTGGCCCTCCGGATTCCATTTGTCGAGCAGACGGTGTATATAACTGTTAAGGCCGATATGCAGTTCCTGGCCGGTCTTGCGTCGGCGGTACACGAGCTGGTTGCCTACGATGTCGGATGTGGAGAGGTAGGCGGCGTCAATGAAGCTCATGCCGCGGCAGTAGAACAGGAACATGAAAATATCACGTGCGAGTTCGAGCGACGGCCGGCCTGCGAGGTCAAGATTCTTGATACGGCGTATGTCGGATATGGTGATGGCGCGCTTGGCCGTTTTCTCGATTTTGGTATAGGCTTTTTTGAAAGGGGAGCGGTCGACTGTCAGTCCCAGCTCGACCGCGTGATTGTAGGCGGCCCGCAGATTGCGCATATAGAACGAAATGGAGTTCGTTTTTACTCTTGATGACATCAGCCATGCTTCATATTCTTCGATTAGAGCGGGGGTGAGTCCTGAGAATCTGACATTGCCGCAAGCGACGAATCTCATGAAACTGTTGAGCGTCGACCGGTAGTTTTGCGCTGTTCCGGCTTTGCCGAGCTGCATCTTGCGCGCGATGACTCTCTGCATGAATTCGCTGAACGAGGAGCGCCCCGAGGGGCGGCGGCCGGACATTTTGCGTGTGCCGCCGGTGATATTTACGCGGGTTAATGTTGCCATAGCTGATTGTGATTTTTTAGGATTGGTGTAAAATATTTATTGCATTGCCTGTATTTATTCATTATCTTTGTATTTTGTAAAAGCATAAAATCCGCTTTTATCTGATATGACATGCTTGCAGCCGGGATGATTATATTAATAAACGGATTGCTTTATTGATGATTAATAAATAAGGATGAGAATGAAAGGTGCCACAGTGTTCCGTCTGCTATGTATCGCAGCGCTTTGGATTATAATATGCATTTGGTATGTTGACCGTCTGGTAAAGACCAATACGGAAATCAACCTGCGCACACTCTTTCCTATCGTAGCATCAGGCATCATCATCATCGTTCCTCTTTATAAGAAATATTTCAAAAACGCTGATAATGGTCAAAAAAATGGCAAATGACACAGTAGTGACATACGCTAAACCGGCCGACACACCGACTCCGTTGCTCGACAAAATCGATTCGCCGGACGACCTGCGGCGGCTGTCGGTCGACGAGCTGCCGCAGCTTTGCAGTGAGATACGCCATTTCCTTATCCATAATCTGGCCGACAATCCGGGGCATTTCGCTTCGTCGATGGGATCGGTGGAACTGACGGTAGCGCTCCATTATGTATTCGACACCCCTTACGACCGCATAGTATGGGACGTGGGGCATCAGGCATACGCGCACAAGATACTGACCGGCCGCCGCGGACGGTTTGCCGAAAACCGTCGTCTCGGCGGCCTGAGCGGCTTCCCTAATCCGGCCGAAAGCACGTATGATACCTTTGTGGCCGGTCACGCATCCAACTCCATCTCGGCCGCGTTGGGCATGGCGGTTGCTTCGGAACTCAAGCATGACGAGCCTTTGCGCAAGGTAGTTGCCGTGATAGGCGATGCCTCCATATCGGGCGGACTCGCCTTCGAGGGACTGAACAATGCGGCCAATACCCCCAATGACCTGCTTATCATACTGAATGACAATGATATGTCAATCGACCGTAATGTCGGGTCGCTTAACTCATATCTGGCGCATCTCACCACATCGCCTGCCTACAATGCCTTCCGCTACAAGACCTACAAGGCATTGCGCAGGATGCGTCTGGTGAGCGAGCGCCGTCGCGGCTCGATACTGCGGTTCAACAACTCGCTCAAATCGCTCATAACCAAGCAGCAGAATATTTTCGAAGGGCTCAATATCCGCTATTTCGGGCCGTTCGACGGCCACGATATAAGGCGCATAGTGCGCGTGCTCAACGACATAAAGAATATCAAGGGGCCGAAACTGCTCCATCTGCGCACCGTCAAAGGGAAAGGCTACGCGCCAGCCGAGGCCGACCCGTCGACCTGGCACGCACCCGGCCGTTTCAATCCTATGACGGGTGAGTTAAAGAAATGTGCCACTCCGCGTCCGCCGAAATATCAGGAAGTATTCGGCAAAACGCTCGTGGAGCTGGCAAAGGCCGACAAACGCGTCGTAGGCATTACGGCGGCGATGCCATCCGGAACCTCGATAAGCGAGTTGCAGGCCGTATATCCGGAGCGCACATTCGACGTGGGCATCTCGGAGGGGCACGCAATGACATTCGCGGGCGGTCTGGCCAAGGACGGCATGCGTCCGTTCGTGGCAATATATTCCTCATTTCTGCAGCGTGCCTACGACAATATAATCCATGATGTGGCCATAGGCTCGCTGCCGGTGGTGCTGTGCATCGACCGAGCCGGACTCGTAGGGGAAGACGGTGTCACCCACCACGGTGTGTTCGACATGAGTTATCTCAATCCCATACCGGGCATGACCATCGCTTCGCCTGCCGACGAGATGACATTGCGCAATCTGATGCTCACGGCGCTTAAGCACGAGAGCGGTCCGTTTGCCATACGCTATCCGCGAGGCGAGGGTCACAACCTGCAGTGGCGCAACGATATGGAGGAACTGCCCGTGGGACGCGGCCGTGTGCTTGCCGACGGCTCGGATGTGGTGGTGATGACAATCGGACCGATAGCGGCCGAAGCGGCCAAGGCGGTAGAGCGTCTTGCCGCCAGAGGCATCAGAGCCGCGCACTACGACATGATATTCCTCAAGCCGATTGACGGGGAACTGCTGCGCAAGGCGGCTGAAAAGAACTGCCTGATAGTCACCGTCGAAGACGGTACCGTCGACGGCGGCCTCGGCAGCACGGTGCGCCGGTGGCTCGACGAAAACGGGTTTAAGCGACACGTAATCAATATCGGTGTGCCCGACCGGTTTGTTGCCCAGGGTACGCCGGCACAACTCTACAAACAGTGCGGCATGGACGCCGACAGTATTCACGACATTATCACCGGCAATCTATGAAGATAGTAATAGTAGGAGCGGGGGAAGTGGGACAGCATATCGCTAAGCTGCTGTCGTCGGAGGAGCAGGACATCGTGCTGATTGACAGCGACGAGACAAAGCTCGAACGTATCGATGCCAACTACAACCTGATGACGAGCATCGGGAGCCCTACATCGTTCAGGTCGCTCAAGGCGGCCGGCGCCCAGAATGCCGACCTTTTTATCGCCGTCACTCCATACGAGGACAAAAATCTGATTGCCTGCACGATAGCAAAAGGCCTCGGGGCTGCCCGGACTGTGGCGCGCATCGACAACTACGAGTATCTGAGTGCCGACAACCGTGAGTTCTTCCTCAGCCACGGCATCAATGACCTGATATATCCCGAGCAGCTCGCCGCGCTGGAAATCAAGACGGCGCTCAAGCGTTCATGGGTGCGTCAGTGGTTCGAGCTCCACAAGGGTGAACTTGTGCTTGTGGGTGTCAAGGTATATGACAACGCCGATATAGTGGGCACGAAGCTGCGCGATATGACTGCGACGCACCATGACCTGCACGTTAGCGCCATCACGCGCCGCCATGAGACTATCATACCGGGCGGAAACGATGAGATAATGGCCGGCGACATAATATTCGTCACGACCACACCCGAGCATGTCGACGCTTTACGTCGTGTATGCGGCAAAAATGACCACCTGGTGCGCAATATAATGATAATGGGAGGCTCGCGTATTGCCGTGCGCCTTGCGTCGATGCTCGGCTCGGAGTACAGGATAAAAATCATCGAGAACGACCGCGACGTGTGCCGCCGACTGCCGGAGAAGTGCCCCAACTGCGAGATTATCTACGGCGATGCCCGCGACAATGATATACTCCTTGACGAGGGCATAGAGGATATGGACGCCTTCATAGCCCTTACCGACAGTTCGGAGACAAATATCCTTGCTGCGCTCTCGGCCAAGGAATTCGGCGTTGAGAAAACCATAGCCGAGGTGGAGAACATACAGTTCATCTCCGAGGCCGAAGGTCTCAATATCGGCACCATCATCAACAAAAAACTGCTCGCTTCGAGCAAAATATTCCAGATACTTCTTGCCGCCGACTCTGAGACGTCGAAGTTCCTTTCGCTTGCCGACGCCGAAGTGGCAGAGCTTGAGGTCAAGCCGGGCGCCAAGATAACGCGCTCGCCGGTAAAGGACCTGAAACTGTCGCGCGACATGACCATCGGCGGCCTCGTGCGCGACGGACGCGGCATGCTCGTGACAGGCAACACGCTCATACAGCCCGGCGACCGCGTGGTGGTGTTCTGCCTGTCGGGCGTAATCCACAAGATAGAGAAGCTGTTCAGTTAGAGGGCGGCGCATCATCGCCTCGGCTTGGCGGCGCAATCGTTTTAACATAAATAGATAAGGATACTCAAACAATATCAGCATAAAATGAGCTTACAGTCAATGGCGCGGCGAAGGCACCGACTCAACATAAATGCTCCGGAACTGGTACGCATCATCGGATTCCTCATACTCGTGGAAGCGATGTTTATGTCCGTGCCGCTGGTGTACTCACTGATTACGGGGGGAGACGAGGCATCGGTGTTTGCCATATCCATAGCGGCCAATGTGGCGGTAGGTCTCGCGATAGTGCTTACGGTCAAGCCGCGTGTAAGGGAGATGGGAAAGCGCGACGGCATGCTGCTGACGGCGCTTGTGTGGGTGATATTCTCATTGTTCGGGATGCTGCCGTTCATACTGTGCGATATTCACCTCAATGTGGCCGAGGCTTTCTTTGAGTCGATGTCGGGATTCACGACCACGGGGGCGTCGGTCATCAGTGATATTTCCGACCTGCCGCGGGGTGTCAACCTGTGGCGCTGCATAATGCAGTGGCTCGGGGGTGTGGGTATTATAATTTTTACGGTGGCTCTTCTGCCGATGCTCAATTCGTCGGGCGGCATGCAGATGTTCAACGCCGAGGCTACCGGCATCACCCACGACAAGCTCCGGCCGCGTGTGAGCCAGACAGCCAAACGGCTGTGGCTCATATACTGCGTGCTTACTGTGACTCTCGGGCTTATACTCTGGATAGGACCGCTGCCGCTCTATGAGGCTGTGTGCCATTCGCTCTCGACTGTCTCGACCGGAGGATTCACATCGTGCACCGACACTACCGGAGCCTGGAGCTCGATGGCCGTGCGCATACCGGTGATAATATTCATGTTTCTCGGCGGTGTGAATTTTGTGCTGATTTACAGGGCATCGCTCGGCCAGATGAGGAAAGTATGGAGTGATATAAACTTCCGGAGCTACGTGATTACCGCCCTCCTGGCATCGTTGTTCATATCGGGAGTGCTTTTGCTCGGCGGAGAGAGGGGCATTGAGGAAATTGTCGTCGACCCGCTGTTTCAAGTGGTATCGACGATAACGTCGACGGGCTATACGGTCGACAGTCTGTCGAGCTGGAGCGAGGCTGTCATACCGGTGCTGCTCGTGCTGATGCTTATGGGGGCGTGTGCCGGTTCCACTTCCGGTGGCATCAAGATTGACCGAGTCATATTCATGGTCAAGAACGCACGCAACGAGTTCAAGAAAATAATACACCCCAACCGCTATTACCCGCTGGCTATCAACGGTAGCGTCAAGCCCCCCGAACTTGTGCTCAAGGTGGCCGGTTTCTTTGTATTCTACGTGATGATACTCGTGGCCGGAGGCATAATCGTTTCGGCCATCGGCATGCCTATCGGCGATGCGTATTTCGCCACGGTGTCATGTTTGGGCAATACGGGGCTCGGCATCGGCGAGACGGCATCGTCATACGTCACAGTGCCCGACGCCGGCAAATTCGTGCTGTCATTCATAATGCTCGTAGGACGTCTGGAGATCTTCACCGTGCTGATACTTTTCTCACGCAATTTCTGGCACCGGTAAGCAGGTGGTAACTGTTCAGCGTATATGCGTGATGTAAAGAGTTCATTATCAGTGTAGGGCTGCACCCCGGTGCAGCCGACACCTGTGCAAACGGGTGTTCCCTTCAGCGGCTGCACCGGGGTGCAGCCCTACAATCCGCCAGTAATCAATAAGTTTGTCGACTGAATTGTCACGGTAGGTGTGTGGATATCTCAATTATTGTTAAAGAAACGATATGACATAGCGTTAAAAAATGCGGACTGCCGGAAATATTCGCTATATTTGCAATTAAAATAAAGTAGTACCTTTTCTAACTATGTTTAATTTTTTCAGCAAGAAATCACAGAGTGACGATAAGTTGTTTTTCACAACCGATATTCACAGCCATGTAGTACCCGGCATTGACGACGGGTCGCCCTCGGTAGAGCGTTCGGTCGAACTCGTTGAGCGCATGATGGGCTGGGGTCTTGAGAAACTTATTGTCACTCCGCACGTCACGCAGGATACTTTTGAAAATACCCCCGAGATAATCAGCAGGGCATATTCCGAGCTTCAGGAAGGGCTGCATCAGGCCGGTATAGAGGTCGATATGGATTATTCGGCGGAATACCGTGTCGACGAGATGTTTGTCGAGCAGCTCGAGGCAGGTCTCGTGCGGCGTCTGCACGGCAATTTCCTGCTTGTGGAAAATTCATACATACAGGAGGCTTATAATCTCGACCAGATACTGTTCCAGATAAGCATGAAGGGATACCGTCCCATTCTCGCCCATCCGGAGCGTTACATATACTATTACGACAAGCGCCACCGCTACGACGAGCTTCACGGCAACGGTATCCTGTTTCAGGTCAATCTGCTGAGTCTTGCCGGCTACTACGGCAAAGAGCCGAAGAAGATAGCGGAGATGCTTATTGAAAAGGACTACGTTGACTTCGTCGGCACCGACCTGCACCGCCGTGCGCATGCCGAGATAATCGAAAAGTATATCGGTTCAAAAGATTACCGTCGTCATCGCGAAAAGCTAGAAGGCCGCATCATGAACGACCGGCTCCGCGTCCCCTCGGAGAAATAAAGCCGCAATGGAGCGGAGGCGTCTCGCCTCCGTGGTAATTTTTAGTGAGAATGCCAAAGGGTGTTGCAAACTATAATTTGCGGTCAAAAGCCGCAGCAAATAGTAGGGACGCGATTCATCGCGGACGCGTCCGAATGGCATAATGCATTAAATATCATAATTATAGCGCGGACGCGATGAATCGCGTCCCAATGCTGTTTACTTAGCATCTAAGCGTCCGGAGGACGCTGATTATTCGTAACCCCGTATGCCGGAGTGAAACGGAGGCATGCGGGGAATAATGGATATATAACCGTGGCGTCCGGAGGACGCCGATTTACTTAGTTACCAGCTTTTTATTATGAATGAAGCGTTGTAAATCGGCGTCCTCCGGACGCCACTTCCGATATGATTACTTACCCCGCACGCCTTCGCAAGCTTCGGCGTACGGGGTTACGAATAATCGACGTCCTGCGGACGTCACGCCCCTAAGTAAACAGCATTGAATCGCGTCCCTACAAATTAGTCCGTATATTTTTAGTTTTGCAATCCCCGTGGTATTATACCTGCTACTTTGCCATCAGTGGTTTGAGCCTATCACGAGGAGCAGGAGGCTTAAGAGGAGGAGGGAGAGGTCGATGAGCTTTGCCTTGATGTTTTTTTCACGGAGGACTATTACTCCGAACAGGAATGGTATGATGACACTGCCGCGTCGTATCATCGACACTATCGACACCATCGAGCCGTCAATTGATAGCGAATGGAAGTAGGCCAGATCGGCCACCGTAAGGAAGATGGCTATGCAAGGTATGGTCCAGCGCCATTGAAAACGGTCGGACGTGCCGCGTTGCCCTCGCATGAGCGCCAGCAGCAGTACTGTCATTATGACGCACTGGTAGAGCGAATACCATGCCTGTACCTCGAGCGGGAGATAGCTGCGGAGGAGGTATTTGTCGAACAGGGCGCTGACAGCTCCGAGCATCATCGCTCCGATTGACATCCACAGCCACCGGGAATGCCGCAGGGAGAATCCCTCCTTGGCTCCGATACGCGATATAAAGTAGAGTGAGGCAAAACCTATGATTATTCCGGTCCATTGCAGGGCATTCAGGCGTTCGCCGAATATGCACAGCGCGCCGACGAGCACAAGCACCGGACGCGTGGCGTTGACGGGCCCCTGAATGGTGAGCGGCAGATGCTTTATCGCGAAATATCCCAGTATCCATGATGATAGCACGATGACGGCCTTTATGAGAATGAGACAGTGGCCGCGCAATGTGTCGCCGAGACCGAAGTGCCCGGACGCGATATTGGAAATGATGACGGGCGACAGATAGAGAGCGCCGAAGATGGTGTTGAGCAGGAGCACCATCAGCACGTTGTTACCTTTGACCGAGAGTTTTTTGAATATGTCGTAAAATCCGAGGCAGGTGGCTGACAGCAGTGCCGGTAATATCCACTCCATCAGGCTTCGGTTACGTTATAGACTACGCGGTGGAGCAGTAGGGATGCGTTTTGGGGTGACAGTCCCGGCTCGGTCGACATGAGCCACAGATGCACCGGGGGAAGGAATGTGTCGTAGGGGGGCTGCACGTAGCTGCGGTCGATGATATGAAATCCGAGCCGCTGATAGAACTTGATGCGGCTCATGGCCTGGGGCGACAGGTGCTCCGGCTCGACTTCCAGAAGTATGGGCAGCGGAGCGCATTGCTGCTGCAGGATGCGTATGGCGTTACTTCCGATATTGCGTCCGCGAAGTGTCGGGTCGACGACAAAGTGCTCCACATAGATGAAATCGTCGAATTTCCATGTAGTAATCATGCCTATAAGTCGTTGGTCGAGATATATCCCGGTCAGGTCGAGACGTCCGTCGCAACGGCTCACTATCATATCCCACGGGCGTTGTTCGGCGGGAGGAAAGGCTTCGAGATATATCTCTTTGGCGGTCTCGATTTCGTGGACGGCATCAAGGGGAGCGAGGATAATTCTGTTTTCTTCTATTGCAGTCATTGCCTGTTGGTTATACAATTATATGGTAAAATATACCGTATTTACCGAGACATCCTCAAAGGGTGTTCGTAACTCGAAAAAGTAGGGGCGCACGGCTCGTGCGTCCGCGAAACAAGTGCTGATTATCAGCTGATTATCGGGCGCACGAACCGTGCGTCCCTACATCATTAGCCGAAGTTTCGGAGCTTTGCAACACGCGTTCCACTCCGGGCTAAAATTGTACGCTCGCTTTATGAGATCGGAATCGTGAAGAGGAATGTCGAGCCTTGTCCCCGGCGTGTGGTGTCGACTTTTACGGAACCGTTGAGCAGTTCGGCTATCATGCGGCAGATTGGAAGTCCGAGGCCGTTGCCCTGGGTGTTGCGGTCGAGTTTGCGGAAGCGGTCGAATATTTCCTCCTCTTTCCCTTTTGGAATACCGATGCCGGTATCGGCGACTGCAAAGATAATAGAATTATTTGTACGGTCAATGCGGTAAGAGAGGGAAATTGACCCTTCGGGCGTGAATTTTGCTGCGTTGGAAAGAAGATTGATGAGCACCTGTTCGACGCGCCGCGAGTCGGTCGTGATATAGGTGTCGGGTGCATTTTCCTGTTCGAAATTTATTGTCACGCCGGGCTGGAGATAAGAGCGCACGCTTTCGACGGAAAGGCGGCATATATCGCCGACAAGCACCGGATAGCGCTTTATCGACAGAGTGGCCTTTTCGAGCGAGCCCACGTCGAGCAGGTCGTGGACGATGGTATTGAGCAGTTCGGTATTGAGCCTCACTATATCGGCATAGCGCAGCAGATATTTCTTCTTGTCGTTGTCGGCGCAGTCGACAATCAGGTGGGAGTATTCTACGATGGCGTTGAGAGGTGTGGTTATCTCGCGGCTCATGTTGTCGATAAATTCGGCTTTGCACCGTTCGGCGTGTTTTGTGGCTTTGTGGGCTTCGATGAGTTTCTGCTGGGCGGCGAGCAGGTTGGCCTGTTCGTTACGGAGAGCTTCGTTTGATGCTTCGAGACCTGCTGCAAGCTTACGCGATTTTTTTATTGCTTTGAGAAGTAATCCCAGGACTATGAGCATTATTATGAAAGCAATGATGCCTGCGACAAGTAGCACGCGCTGATGCTTCATCTTTGCCTCGGCGTTGGCGAGTTCGAGGCGTGCGTTGCGTATCTGGAGTTCATTGACGTCGTATATGGTCTGAAATTCGGTGTATGTGTTCTGGGCTGAAAGCTCCATGTTTTCCTCAAGCATCCTGTTGTAGAACGTGGTGTATTTGAGAAGTATGTCCTTATTGCCCGTGGAGTCGGCAGCGGCGATGAGGTTGCGCATGGCACGCACTTTGCTGAAATTATCCGGATATTTGTCAATGATGCTTTCAAGCAGCGGTATCGCGCGGGCATAATCTTTGACTGCCATGTAGTAATAAGCGTCGACGACGCCTAATTTCATGTCGTTGGCCACCTCGGCGTTGCGGGCGGCAATGGCGGTTATGCTGTCGTGGCATTCCTGTACCTCGGCGGATTGCAGTCCTTTATAGTTTTGCAGAAGGCTGCGGTAGGTGTTATACCGGGAAGTGTCCAGATTGCGGTATTTACGTCCTGACTTATGATAGTCTTCTTCCATCCGGTCAATGGTGGAAAGAATCATTCTGTACACATTGATGGCTTTTTCGGGGTGGTTGTGGTTGGTGTATACAGATGCTGCCTGATTGAATATGATGTTGCGCACGGCCAGATCCTGAGCCGGGAGTGATTTTGCCATTTCTATCGCCTTGTCGACGTATTTGGCGAGCATGGATATATGGGAGCCGTTGCCGAGCAGTATGCACAGGGTGCCGAGGCGCTCTATGCGGTCGTAGGGCGTGGCATCGGCAGGGAGTGACTGGTAGCGGTTGATGGTTTCGCGTATTTTTGCAAGACGGTCGGCTTCTGATGTGTACCGCGCCATGTATCCGGCGCGCCGCAGTGCGATAAATGTATGTGTGGCCCTACGGTCGTTGCCGTCGGGATAGTCTGAACATTTTTTATCAAGCAACTCGAGCACCGAGTCGTTGCGGGTGTAGGTGTTGGCAAGGTGGCGCAGCATGTCGAGTCCGAGGGAATCGTTGTCGGTGCGTTCGGCAATGTCGAGCATCTTCCATGCGATTGGGGTACGCGAACTTTTGTCTGACAGGTCGAATATGTCATACATTATGGATATGCTGTCGTCGGTAGAGGCGGTGGCGGCAAGCTGTGCGTTAAGGTCGTCAATCACTCCGGCATGGAGTGATGAGGGTATTGACAGAAGCATGGCGGCCGCTGTCAGTATGCCGACTATAATTCTTTTCATTATTGAGGGTATTATACAGTTATCGCAAAAAATGTAGGGCAACAAAAGTCGATGCAAAGATACTGAATTTACGGATAGAATGCAAATAAAACGCGGTCCCGCATAGTGCTTATTGCGGCATGATGCGGGACCGTTGTGGTGGTGGATATGTATGATGTGATTTATGCCTGGGCGCTGCCGGGGTTGTTGATGCGCTCGTTGATCACACGGGTGGCAAGCTGTATGTAGCCGTCGTAGTAGCTGTCGGCATTGGAGAGGATGCCTTGAAGTTCGGGAATGGTGAGCGACGACACTTCGTTGATGAATGTGGCGTTTTCGCGTGCGAGAAGTTCCATTGAGGCGGCGTCAAGCACTTCTGCCGAGAATCCCTGCACGTTGTCGTGGACGATGCTGAGCAACTGTTCGTCGGAGTAATCCTTTATTATTTCCCAGCCCTGACGCTTGGTGAGGGTCTTTTTAGCCTCCTCGACGAATGCCGGATTGGCATAGAGCGACGGGTTGTTGATGACGTTGGTCAGCTCCTGGTTGCTCATGCCCATGAGTATCTTTTTCTGCTCGTCGGTAATGGGCGACACGGGACGTGCCGAATAATTCGTCTGCTGAGGTGCGGCAGTTTGTTGCATGGGTGCGGCGGGCTGCTCGATGTAGGTGGCCTGAGGAGCGAGGTTGTCGGTATCTTCATTGGCTTCTTCGATGCCCGAAGCTCTTGAAACGGCATTCCACCAATTGATAACGCATATTAATGCAAGGAGGAACAGCAGGAGGACTGTTATGATTAAAAATGTCTTTGTGTTTGAGGCTGAAAATCCGTAATAGTAACTATATGATTTTTTTATCAATATTTTTGCCAGTAAAACTTCCACCAATGGGAAAACTGACAATATGAAATAGCATACTGATGCTCCGCGAAGCGGGGAAATATGTTTCCCCAACATGAGTGTACCTATGGCCAACGGCAAGTTGGCGACAACGGTTACCAGTGTGATAAGTGCCAGTGCTTCGGTTTCACCTTCGGCCAATGATATGAATTTGTATAAAAGTTTTTCATCGAATACAAATATCAGTTGCAAAATTCCTCCGATTAAAGCTCCGGTTATACAAGCGCCAAAACCGGCGGTTGGTATGTTCAGCCTTTTGGCTCCGGAAATTGCACTCGTGAGACTGCCGGCCCAGATAAGGCATCCGATGAATTGTATTACGACAATAGTTTTGCCAAAGCCCTCACTTGCGTCTTTGATGGCTTCGAGTGCGGCTAAGACGGCAAAAATAGCCACAGGTAGCATGGCAAGGCTGGCACCGATGGCTGCGCCTCTAAGGTTACCGCTGATTTTAGGTGATTGTTGTTCCATATTGGTTATGATTAATTGGTTAATATCGGTAGGGGTGTATAAAACGTTTAGGAGTTCAGTACTTGCGCGGGGCGCCGGCGCAGCCAGCGGGTGAAAAGGCCGAGGAATGCCGTTGTCACTACTCCTGCGAGGATGATGGCGGTGTCAAGCGGCAGTCCGATACCGGCCTTTGGTTCGCCAAGCGGAGCAAAGAGGATATAGCTGACGCATACCATTGTCATGAACAGAGCCGGAATGAGAGTGATATAGAATAGCTTGCGGCGGCGTGCGAGATAGACCGTCACGGCCCAGAGGGTGAATACGGAGAGAGTCTGGTTGCTCCATGCGAAGTAGCGCCAAAGCACGGTGAAGTCAATCTGCATCAGCAGGAAGCACATTGCGATGATCGGGAGGGTGACAAGCAGTCGCTTCACTACGGTTGTCTGTCGTATGGAGAAGGAATCGGCTATGATGAGACGTGCAGAGCGCATGGCGGTGTCGCCCGTGGTAATCGGGGCGGCGATGACGCCGAGAATGGCAAACAGGCCGCCGGCCACGCCGAGCCAGTTGTTGCAGATGGCTGTGACGAGGGCTCCCGCCTCGCCATCGTCTTTATGGGCGCTCACATAGTCGGCTATCGCCTGATATGACTCGCAGAAAGCTATTGCCGCGGCTGCCCATATCAGTGCCACGATTCCTTCGGCTACCATGGCGCCGTAGAATACCGGACGTGCCATTTTTTCGTTTTTGAGGCAGCGGGCCATCATCGGTGACTGCGTTGCATGGAATCCGGATATGGCGCCGCATGCTATCGACACGAACATCATCGGAAAGAGCGGAGCCGCCGACGGGTCGGCATGGCGATTGGCGAATCCCTCGCTGACTCCTACGGGGATGTCGATGCCGCTGAACAGCAGATAGCCCATTATGCCGACGGCCATTACGAGCAGCGCAAGTCCGAACAGGGGATAGAGCCGCCCGATAAGTTTGTCGATGGGGAGCAGCGTGGCGAGGATATAGTATGCAAAGATTACGACTGTCCAGAATGTCTCCGAAAGATGTTCGGGCGTCAGATTGGCAAGCAGTCCGGCCGGTGTCTTGACAAATACCGCCACAACCATGATGAGCAGGAACACCGTAAATAGGCCCATTACCGACTGTACGCGCCGTCCCAGCTCCATGCCTACAATCTGCGGGAGCGACTTGCCGTCGTTGCGGAGCGAGACCATCGCGGAGATGAAATCGTGGACGGCGCCCCCGAATATCGTGCCGAGCGCAATCCACAGGAATGCCGCGGGCCCGTACATTACGCCCATTATGGCACCGAAAATCGGGCCGATGCCCGCGATGTTGAGAAACTGTATGAGGAATACCTTCCATGTGGGAAGCGGGACGTAATCGACCCCGTCGGGATGAGACGACGAAGGGGTCGGGCGCCCGGGGTCAATGGAAAAGACACGCTCGACGAAAAGTCCGTATAAAAAATAACCTCCTATGAGTACTGCAAGTGAGATAAGGAAGAGGGTCATGAGTGTTTCGTGTGGATTAAATATGTGATTTTGAATGATTATGACTCCAAAAATACGAAATAATGGGAATTTACGCAAAAAAATATTTAATTTTGTGGGAGTTATATGAAGAAAATGAACGACAATATACGACATATCGCGATTGTAAGTTCCACGCGTGCCGACTGGGGGTTGCTGTCGCCGGTGGCAAAGGCATTGCAATGCTGTGACGACGTGCGCCTCAGCATCATCGCCACAAACATGCACCTTGACGCGTCGAGGGGCATGACTGTTGATGAGATACGCGCCGACGGATTCGAACCCGCGGCTCTCGTGCCGATGACCTATGCTTCCGACAGCGAGAGGGATACAGCCGTGGCAATGGGTGCGCATCTTGCCGATATGGCGCGTACGCTCGCTGACGTAAAGCCCGACATTCTGCTGCTGCTCGGCGATCGGTTCGAGATGCTTGCCGTGGCTTCGGCGGCCACAATGCTCCATATCCCGATTGCGCATATATCGGGTGGTGAAATCACCCAAGGCGCTGTTGACGACAGCATACGGCATGCCATAAGCAAACTGTCGTCGCTCCATTTCGCTACGACCGAGCGTCACCGCGAACGTCTGATTGCGATGGGCGAACAGCCCGCCCACGTGCTCAACACGGGCGCTTTGGGCGTGTGGAACATGATCCATGCTCCCGTCATGACTCGGGAGGAACTGGAGCGGTCGCTCGGGTTCGGCCTCGACGGACGCGTCCTGCTGGTGACATACCATCCGGCCACGAATGACACCATGGAGCCGGCGGTAAGATTCGGCGCGTTGCTCGACGCCCTCGACCGCCATACCGACTGCAGGGTAATCATCACATATCCCAACAACGACCCCAACAGCGCCGACATCATCGACATGATAAAGGCTTATCAGCAACGTCGCGGTGACCGGGTGCTTGCCGTGCCGTCGCTCGGAGCGTTGCGCTACCGTTCGGCGCTCCACTATGTAAGCGCGGTTGTGGGCAACTCGTCGAGCGGAGTGGTTGAGGTGCCCTCTGCAGGAGTCCCCGTGGTGAATATAGGCATGCGCCAGCTTGGTCGCACTGCATCCGAAGCCGTGATACACTGCGGCGACGACACGGAGTCAATCGATGCCGCCATCACGCGTGCACTGACCCCCGAAGCGGCAGAAACAGCCCGGCGTACACCTAATCCCTACCGGCATGACGGTACGGTCGATATGATTGTCGACAGGCTGACCGGCTGCGGCATATCGCAACTGTTACCCAAAAAATTCCATGATATCAAATAGCAATATGAACCCGTTGATAATAATACCGGCGCGCGGAGGGAGTAAAGGTATTTCCAAAAAGAATATCGTTCCGCTTAACGGACGTCCGCTGATTGACTATACCATAAAGGCCGCGCTTGAAATAGCGCCGGCCGAACGCATAATACTGTCGACCGACTCCGACGAGATAGCCGCCGTGGCGCGTCAATGCGGCCTCGATGTGCCCTACATGCGCCCTGCCGAACTGGCTACCGACACCGCCGGCTCGCGCGAGGTAATCCTTGACGTGATGGACTGGGCCGACCGCCGTGGCATCCGCTATGATGCCGTAGTACTGCTGCAGCCCACGTCGCCGCTACGTACCGCCGACGATATAGCAGGCGCGATGGCACTCTACGCCGACGGCACCGACATGGTAGTAAGCGTCGCCGAAGCACGTTCCAATCCCTACTACAACTGCTTCGAGACCGATGCCGACGGCTACCTGCACGTAAGCAAAGGCGACGGCCTCTACACCCGCCGCCAGGATGTACCCCCCGCCTACGAATACAACGGCGCCGTCTACGTAATCAACCCCGCCAGTATACGACGTCTCCCGATGGGCGCATTCCCCCGCCGCATCCCCTACGTGATGCCCGCCGTCCGCTCCATCGACATCGACGCCCCGATAGACCTGCTCATAGCATCACACCTACTCAATGAAAAAGAGAACGTCAGTTTCAATAATAAGGAGAAAAAATTGTAACTTTGCGGGATATGGAGATGTTTCAACGACATATTATATCTTCGACGGCTACTGTCAGGGATGCTATCGAGGGACTGGACCGGCTTTCGGGCGACACGCGGACGCTTATTGTGACCGATGGTGAGGACAGGCCGACAGGTACTGTGACAGACGGCGACATAAGGCGTGCGCTTATACGCGGCGTCGGTCTTGACGACAATGTTGGGGAGGCCATGAACCGGCCTTTCCGTTCGGTCACACGCGGCAATGTGGATATTGCTTTTATCAGGGATGCACGTAATGCCGGTATCGGATTGCTCCCGGTGATTGACGAGGCGGGAAAGCTTGTCAGAATCGTGGATTTGCGCAAGGTCGATTCCCTGCTGCCGCTCAGCGCGCTTATCATGGCCGGCGGAAAAGGGGAGAGGTTACGCCCTATGACGCTTACCACGCCCAAGCCGCTTCTCACCATCGAGGGGAAGGCTATCATTGATTACAATATCGAGGCGCTTGCACGGGTCGGTGTCGACGAGGTGGCGGTCAGCACCGCCTATCTTGCCGAACAGCTCGACGAGCATTTCTCGATGCCCGTTGCCGGTATCAGTGTGCGTACCATAAGGGAGGAGCAGCCGCGCGGCACGATAGGCGCCCTCGCCGACGTACTGCCGATGCTTACCAACGATACCGTGCTCGTGATGAACTCCGACCTGCTTACCGACATAGCTCTCGACGAGATGTACATACGTCACCGTCAGGAGGAGGCCGACATAACTGTGGCCGCCATACCTTATACGGTGTCGGTGCCATACGCGATACTGTCGACCGAGGGGAGCCGGATAACGTCGTTGCGCGAAAAGCCCACCTATTCGCTCTATGCCAACGGCGGCATATACATGATATCGAGGAAAGCGGCGGCAATAGTGCCTTCCGACCGTCGCTACGATGCCACTGACCTTATCGACGAAGCGTTGGCGCGCGGCCTGAAGGTAGTGTATTTCCCGATCAACGGCACGTGGATAGATGTCGGTACACCGGCCGATTTCCGCCATGCTGCCGACATTATGAAATATCACGGCGGAAAACATAGACCGACCGCCGATTGTTGATTTATATTGAGAGGATTCGGATGCCCAGTAGGGCGTCGGTTATCTCCTCCCGATACGTTACATTAAAAGAAAAGATATGCCCGAATCAAATTTTATTGATTATGTGAAGATATTGTGCCGCTCGGGCAAGGGCGGTGCAGGCTCACGCCATTTCTATCGTGCGAAATATGTGCCTAAGGGCGGTCCCGACGGCGGTGACGGCGGCCGCGGAGGCCACATCATACTCCGCGGTGACCGCAACATGTGGACACTGCTTCCGCTGCGTTACCGGCGCCATGTATTTGCCGGCAACGGCGAGAGCGGTTCCGGGGGTCGCAGCTTCGGCAAGGACGGTGATGACGTCATAATCAATGTGCCGTGCGGCACGGTGGTATACGATGCCGATACCGGTGAATATCTGTGTGAGGTCACCGACGACGGCCAGGAGGTGAAACTGCTCCGCGGCGGCCGCGGCGGTCTCGGCAACTGGCACTTCAAGTCGGCCACCAACCGTACGCCGCGCTATGCGCAGCCCGGCGAACCGGCTATCGAGAAAAGCGTGGTGCTGGAACTGAAACTGCTTGCCGATGTCGGTCTTGTGGGATTTCCGAATGCCGGCAAGTCGACTTTGCTGTCGGCGCTGTCGGAAGCACGTCCGAAAATAGCCGACTATCCCTTTACCACGATGGAGCCGCAGCTCGGCATAGTCAGCTATCGCGGCGGCCGTTCGTTTGTCATGGCCGATATTCCCGGTATTATCGAAGGGGCGAGCGAGGGTCGCGGACTCGGACTACGGTTCCTGCGACATATCGAGCGCAACGCGGTGCTCCTGTTCATGGTGCCTGCCGATGCCGATGATATTGCCGCACAATATCAGATACTTGTCAATGAAGTGGAGCAGTTCAACCCGCAGCTGGCCGACAAACCGAGAGTGCTGGCGGTGTCGAAGAGTGACATGCTTGACGATGAGCTTATGGAGGAGATTGCAAAGACGCTTCCCGATGGCATTCCGTCAGTGTTCATATCGGCAGTGACCGGTCAGGGGCTGACCGAACTCAAGGATATACTTTGGGCGGCTATTGTAGATGACCGCAACAGGATTGAGCCGCTGCCTATAACCCACCGTCCGCTCGATGTGCGCCACCGCGTGCAGGAAGAGGATGATTTCATATTCGAACCTACCCCTGTCGACGACGATGAATTTATCGAAGACGAGGACTGGGACGAAATCGGCTGGGAATACGGCGATGACGGAGCGGCGGAACCGGATGATATGCCCGATGACGCCGACGATGCCGATACAAAATAGACGATGGATATACTGACACTTGATGCCGGCCCCGGAGTGTCGGCATTCAGTACGATGCGGGGCGATGAGGCGTATGACTCGAATGGTGCGTATGCCGGATTCAATGTGTGCCATTATACCGGCGATGACCCGGCGCACGTGGACGATTGCCGCCGTGAGCTGGCTGAATATGTCGGTATTGATGTGGATCGTCTCGTCATACCGCGTCAGACCCACTCGGTCAATGTCGCGGTGATAGGCGACAGGTTGCCTTGCCTCGAAGATGTTGATGCGCTCGTTACCACACGCGATGATGTAGCGCTCGTGGTCAATACCGCCGATTGCCTCCCCGTTGTATTCAATGACAGCCGTCGCGGAGTAATCGCAATCGCTCATGCCGGATGGCGCGGTCTATATGACGGCATATTGGCTGCGACTGTCGCGGAGATGGCGCGTCTGGGCGCTTTGCCACGGGATATACGCGTAGCCATAGGCCCATGCATCTGCGGCGCATGCTACGAGGTTGACAAGGAGTTTGCCGCGCGTTTCAAGGCCCGGTTCGGCTCGGGCGTGCGCATGCCGGTTGCCTCGGGTCATAAGCCGCATATCGATTTGCGCGCGGCTGCGATAACCGAACTACAACGTTGCGGCATTGACACGACAGGAATTTCCGACAGCGGCGTCTGCAGCCGGTGCGACGGGCGCCTGTTTTCGGCACGAAGACAAGGCGTGCGCTCCGGTCGCATAGCAACCGTGGTAAAACGTGTTGGCTGACACGTGGTTGGCCGCGTGCCACCGGCGCTAAATCACACAGGAGATTAATATCATTGAAAATATTTTTTGAAAGTGACTGAAAAAAAGTGGCAAAAAATTTGGAGTGTAAAAAATAATGCGTAACTTTGCAGCGCAATTCAGCAAACGAGGGCGCTTAGCTCAGCTGGTTCAGAGCATCTGCCTTACAAGCAGAGGGTCGGGG
>ERZ1504236.112-NODE-112-length-20125-cov-7.282561_pt1 | contig 20125 bp, 17 predicted proteins | sample MGYA00572400_ERZ1504236 | MGnify/ENA primary metagenome ERZ1504236 (study PRJEB39906, sample SAMEA3182094) | gut metagenome | biome: human; feature: gut; material: Stool; isolation source: human stools | place: Canada | collected 2012-02-21 ... | reverse complement strand
TCGTCGGCAGCGTCAGATGTGTATAAGAGACAGATACCGACATGATTTTTGTCGGCGAGCAAAGCGTTGACTTCATCGTTGTTGTTCCAGTCGATGGTGCCCTCTTTTTCGAGGTCAACGTAGAATCTGAAGTTAGATTCGTCGATAGTTCCGCGGTAATTTCCGTCGCCAGTCGAGTAGCGTGCCACGATGTGTTCGAAAGGTGTAGTGCCGAAATCGTAGTCCGACCCGTCGGCTGCCGAGATGCGGAGCACGGTACCGTTGCCGGTATATCCGACATTGTCGTTTTCCCATTGGCCTTTTTTCAGGACAGTGCATTTCCAGTCGTTATTGTAGATTTTTGAATTGCCGTCGCCGTCAACGTCGCTGCGGCTGTTGCCGTCGCCCTGTACGAAGTTGAACACAAGGGCGTTGTCGGAAGGCTGCTCGTCCATGGGATAGAGTGAGGGGTCGGGCGTCTGGGTGACTGGCCAGCTGTGTCCCTCGTAGAGGCCTACGTTCATCACATTGCATGAACCCTCGTTGCCCCACTTGACGATAAGCGAATGGGTGCCGCTGACCTCTTTCTCGAAATTACAAATCAAAGGCACGTATGTGTTGTCGCGCCATGCTTCCATGCCGTACCACACGCGTCCCACTCTGTTGCCTTCGGCTACCTCGTCAATATACACCTCGATAAATTTATTGAGGTTGACGCTGGCGTTCCATGTCGACATCTTGGTCCGGATTACAATCTGGCTGAATCGGCCGGAACCGAAATTTATAGTCTCGCGCGATTTCATCGTGAGGTTGTTGCCTGTCCAGCCTATGGAACCGTCGCCGTCGATTTTGCCTGCGTCGGTGGTCTGCTCGGGGTCGTTCACATTAAAGAAACCGTTGCCGTTGATGATGATGCGACTGTCGGCGCAGCGGGAGTCTTCGTCGGGCCAGAGAATGCGTATGCCTTTGTCGGCGTCGGTGGTGTAGACCTGCTCAAACGGTTTCGTGTAGTTGTCGTTTACGTAGTCGGCGTCGGTATAGGTGACGTCGGTCAGACCTATGCCGAAGAAATTGGCGCTCGACTTGCCCTCTTCGAATGATGCATATACATGCTGCTTGCCCGTCGGAGCTGTATACTCCTCGATGCCATTGCCGAAGTTCTGCCCGTAGCGGCGCGGCAGATTGTAGGTGAAGAAATGTTTGAAGGGGATTTTTGCGAAGGGCGCGGCGCTCTCAAGGTCGGGGCCTGCGCTGAGTATTACCGCGCCGTCAACGTTGTTTTCCCATCCGTTGGCCATGTCGGCGTATGCGCCTGTGAAACCTTTGTCAAAATCGACTTCGCCAAGGTCGACCGTGAGGTCAGATGACGGGTTACCCAACAAAAGGTTGGTCATGTCAAATTTTCCGGAACCCTGCACTATGGATATGTCGGGGTTGTTGTGGTCGATTTTCACATAAATGTTGTCGGCTGCAACTTTCGCCGGCGCGACGGCCATTGCCGCCATACCAAGGAAAAGAGTGAAAGTTTTTTTCATTGTTAAGATTTAAAGTTGATAATTTGGTTGAAAACAGTAAGCATGAAATACGCTTACCCGCAAAAGTACCTATACATAAATAATAAACGTAGCTCTCATGGCCTAATAAACGTAACATTTGTCAGATACTACGAGAGAGATATTTTTTACGTAGACAAAAAAAGATGAGACGCCATTTCAGCGTCTCATCTCTATATCGTTTTTGTGCCGTAATATTGCGGTCATGTGCGGCGATATGCCACATCGGTCGCAATCTCTTAGAGCTTGTCTAAATTTATATGATGCAGATTTTGAGGAGGATTGTCAGATGGATTTTTGCTTGCGATGAGGGAGCGTAGCCGTAGCTACGTGACTGAAGAGCGAGCAAAAAGACACTGGCAAGACCCTCAAAAGCAAAGTAATATGAATTTTAGACAAGCTCTTAGAAAGGCAGATCCTCGGTGCCGTCGCTGCCGGGGAAGGGTGCGGGTGACTGCGGTACAGCCGGAGCACCTGCGCCGGGGAATGCCGATGCGGGAATCGCCTGGGCGGGAGCTGCAGGTGCGCCTGCCATAGCGGCATCGCCCTTCTCTGCTTTCCAGCCGCGTATGCTGGTGTACCAGCGGCCCTGATATTCGCGGCTCTCGATGTCGAAGCTCAATGTGATTACATCGCCTACGCTGAGGGGATATTGGTCGGCGCGTTCACCGAAGAAATCGAAGTGTACTTTCTTGGGATAGTTCTCGAGGGTTTCAAGCACGTATTCTTTCTTTTTCCAGGGATTGCCTGCTTTCGATGTCCCGGATATTTCGGGGAGCACGGCAATGATTTTTCCTTTTACTTCCATTTTCTATATTTTGTTTTCTTGTTTTGTTTTTCGCAAAGTTGCTGACTACAAATTTAACAAACATTCCCGCTTGTGCCAAAAATTATCGGGATTCTTTTTGAACATTTCGCCGTGTTGCTTACTTTTGCGGATAAATACTTAATTATGGCAAAGAATGAAGACTGGTGGACATCGCCCACCGATGCCGAAAACGGCTCGCTGATAATGGTGACAGGCCGCCGCGACGTAGATAAATTCCGTGATAATCCGAAATTTTCAATCCGTGTAGAGGTGACATGGAAGTATGACGGCGAAGCCAACGGAATGCCCGATGTGGCTACCTCGCAGCTCATGGAAGAAGTGCACGACGCACTTATAGCGGTGTTTGACAAAGACCCCGTGGCAGTGCTGACCGGAATCTACACCGGCGATAACCGTCGCGACTGGGTATTCTACACCCTGTCGACGCACATCTTCCAGAAGAAACTCAACGAAGCGCTTGCGCCTTTCCCGCTCCTCCCCCTCGAAATCTACGCTGAAAACGACCCCGACTGGGCCGAATACGCCGAAATGCGCGAACTGTCGGAAATCTCCGCCTCCGACGACTGACAAATCTATAAACAGCGGTATTGCAAAACCTCCAAAAGTAGGAACGCACGGTTCACTTAAGGTGCATAGAGTGGAGCGGGGGCGTCTCGCCCCCGTGGTATTATTCTTATACTCTGAGAATTACCACGGGGGCGAGACGCCCCCGCTCCACTAACTCAGTTGAAATAAACAGGATTGAGTCGCGGTTGCATTGCGGTTATTCCCTTACGGCGATGGCGTTGAGGGCGCGGAGCACGTTGCACAGGGTGGTGCTCCAGTAGGCTTTGAAGTCGTCGCTTACCGATACGAGGGCGAGCGATACGGTCTCGTCGGTGGTGTCGCGCACGGTGGCGAGGAAATTGTAAAGTACCTGAAATATGTCGGCAAGACCTTCGGCTATGCTGGCCGATACGGGAGTGTCGCTGAATTTCATGTCCTCCTCAAATACCTCGAGATATACGTCGTCGGGACCGAACACCTCCTCCATGCCGCGTCTTACGGAGTCGTAATAGTCTTCGTCGAGGGCTGAGTCGATATAGGCGTCATACTGGTCGACATCGTCGACGTGGAGGTCGGTGGCCGTTATATAAAGTCGCGGCAACAGTTTGAGCATCGTCTTTACGAAGTCGCCCTGTTCATATTCACGGGCATTCTCTACCGCCTGGCAGTATTCGTTGGCGAGGCCTGTGAAAGCGATTGCATTCGGATTAAGTGCCATACAATTTTTGGGTTTTGATATAATTATATACTCCGTCGGGCATGAAAATGTTCATGTCGAAGCCTTCGGCGAGTTTGCACCGCAGGAAGGTACTTGATAGGTCGACGGTAGGAGCGTCGATTATTGTCACATTGCCGGGAAGGGACTTTGCATCGACATCGTAGCCCGGGCGGGGGTAGATTATGACACCGAAGCGCCGGATTATTTCGTCGCTGTCATGCCATTTGTCGAACACGAGCCAGTTGTCGCTACCTATGATTATGGATATGTCGGCGTCGGGACAGCGTTGCGCGAGCAGACGGAGCGTGTCGACGGTGTACGATGGCCGCGGCATTGTCAGTTCTATGTCGCATGCCGTGACTCCCTCGCTGCGGCGGCAGGCAAGCCGGAGCATGGCCATACGGTCACTGTCCGATGCAAGGTCGGTATGCCCGGCCTTGAGCGGATTGAGGGGGCTTACGCACATGAGCACCTCGTCGAGACGTGCGGCCTGACGCACATAGTCGGCCACCATGAGATGCCCGATATGCACCGGATTGAATGAGCCCCCCATCAGGGCGATACGTCGGCGTGTATGCATTGCTTTCGGCGGATTGGATGACCGCTATGCCTGAGGTTTTGAACCGATGAAGTCGACGATAAGCTGCTCGGTACGGTCGATGGCCTGCTCGAGATTGTCGTTGACAACGACCACATCAAACTGCGGCGCAAGAGACAGTTCGAACTCCGCACGCGATATGCGTTCGTCGATAACCTCGCGCGACTCGGTGCCACGGTTTTCAAGGCGGCGGCGAAGTTCCTCCACCGACGGCGGCTCGATGAATATCGACAGCGCGCGGTCACCGTAAAGTTTCTTGACATTGATGCCCCCTTTTACGTCTATGTCGAGCACGATGTTGCTTCCGGCGTCGAGCGCACGGTTGATTTCGCTCTTTAGCGTGCCGTAGAAGCGGCCCGGATACACCTCCTCATATTCAAGGAAGTCGCCTGAGGCTATGCGGTCGTGAAACTCGGAGGTCGACAGGAAGTGATAGTGCACACCGTCGATTTCCCCCTCGCGCGGCTTGCGGTTGGTGGCTGAAACTGAAAATGTCATGTCAATATTGCCGCGTTGCGTGAGGTCGTGGATTATCGTTGACTTTCCGCACCCCGAAGGCGCCGATATTATGATGAGTTTTCCTGACATATATGTGGTCTTTGTTGTTAAAATGTGATGTATTGGTTACAGTACGTTGAGTACCTGTTCCTTGATTTGTTCAAGCTCGTCTTTCATCTTCACCACCGTAATCTGCATTTCGGCGTGGTTGCTCTTCGAGCCGAGAGTGTTGATTTCGCGACCCATCTCCTGAGCTATGAAGCCGAGTTTCTTACCCTGTCCGGGCTCGGCCTCCATCGTTTCGGTGAAATACTCCAGATGCTGGGCCAGACGCTGCTTTTCCTCATTGATGTCGAGCTTCTCGATGTAGAATATCATCTCCTGCTCGTAGCGTCCGCGGTCGTAGTCGGCCTGCGGTATCTGGGCGAGCGCGTCCTCGATGCGGGCACGTATTTTGGTGATGCGTTCGGTCTCGTATTTGGGTACTTCGGCGAGCAATCCGGCAATCCTGCTTATGCGCGTGGCAAAAAACTCGCTGAGCTTTTTCCCCTCTTTGGCGCGGAATTCACGCAGTGCGTCGCAGGCCGCGTCGACAGCCTTGAGGAGTGTGGCGCGGTCATCGTCGTCGATGCCGTCGGTACTGTCGGTGTGCATTACGTCGGGAAAACGCAGCAATACCGTGTACCAGTCGGCCGGCGCAGGCAGTCCGAGTTCCTGCGACATACGTTCAATCTGCGCCTTATAGGCGGCGGCTTTCTCTATGTTGATGCTTACGTCGGAGTTTATTCCCAGTGTTTCTACGGTGACTGCAAGGTCTACTTTACCGCGCTCTATGCGTGCGGCTATGAGATTGCGGCATTCCACTTCCATCTCGCGGTATTGTGCGGGCATGCGGCTTGAGAAATCGAGCTGCTTAGAATTGAGTGTCTTGATCTCTACTGTGAATTTCTTGGAACTGTTTTCGGCTATTCCTTTGCCGAAACCTGTCATTGATAATAGCATGGTCCAAAAGATTTATTTTCCACAAAATTACACAATACATGAAAAAAAACGTAACTTTGCATAAAAAAAATAGAGCGTCAAGAGAAAATTATTTTGCAAAATGACAATACTTAATATAGAGACATCGACCGATGTATGCTCCGTGGCCGTCACTTTCGACGGCATGGTGCTGTGCCACCGTGAGGATTTCGCCGGTCATAACCACGCCACGCTGCTGAGCGGATTTATAAAGGACTGCCTTGACCATATCGCGGCGCATGAGATGAAACTCGATGCGGTGGCAGTCAGTATCGGTCCCGGAAGCTATACCGGGCTGCGTATAGGTCTGTCGGAGGCAAAGGGGCTGTGTTATGCGCTCAACATCCCGCTTATCGGTGTCGATACGCTTAAAATAATGGCGGTAGACGTCATGTTCAACCACCCGGTAGAAGGTGACGAACTGTTTGTCCCGATGATTGACGCGCGCCGCATGGAGGTCTATACCGCCGTCTACGACATGGCTCTTGATACTCTTGTCGCCCCCACGCCGCTGATACTCACTCCCGAAGCGTTTGACAATTATCTTGCCGGCCGACGCCTGCTTATTTTCGGCAACGGTTCCGACAAGGCGCACGATGTCATAACTTCCGGCAATGCCGTTTTCATTTCCGGCATACATCCTTTGGCCGCCAATATGCTCCCGCTTGCCGAGCAGGCTTTCACGCGCAAGGACTTCCTCGACCTTGCCTACAGTGTGCCCCACTACCTCAAGGAATTCCAGGCGACCAAACCAAAAAAACTCTTCTGATCCGACAAATGTAATATATCGGTTGCGGCTGCACCGGGTTGCAGCCCAATGCTGTATTCTTAAGGGCGAGACGTCCGCAGGACGTCGATTATGCGTAACCCCGTACGCCGAAGCTTGCGAAGGCGTGCGGGGCAAGTAATCATATCGGAAGTGGCGTCCGGAGGACGCCGATTTACATCACTTCATTTACAATAAGAGGTTGATAGCCAAGTAAATCGGCGTCCTCCGGACGCCACAGCTATATATATCCATTATTCCCCGCATGCCTCCGTTCACTCCGGCATACGGGGTTACGAATAATCAGCGTCCTTCGGACGCTTAGATGTAAGTAAACGGCATTGCGGTGCACTCCAATGCTGGTGATGAGTATTTTACATCGCACATAATCGCTGAATTGTTGCATAACGAATAAGCGGGACGCTCCTGTCAGGGGGCGTCCCGCTTTATGTGGGATTTGAAACTGTTCTTTTATTTCAGGTTTTCAACGAATGTGCGGAGCTGTTCGTTTTCGGGGTTGATTTCAAGGAATCGGGTGTAGTAGGCTTTTGCTTTCTCACGGTCCTTGGTGAGGTTGTATTTACCGAGGAGGTTGAGCGCGAAGATGTAGTCCTGCTTGCGTGCGGTGACGTTTTCGGGGTCGGCGTCAAGTATCTCCACAATCTTTACGAGCTGCTGCTCGATGTCATCGTTCATCTCATTGTTGTTGGCGATGAGGTAGATGCGGCTGCGTGTAGAGAGCACCTGAAGGTTGTCGGGCACTTTGGTGTAGACTTCTTCGATGGCCTTGATTGCTTTCTGTGAGAAGTCGGCATGCTCGGGGCTGTCGGGAGCTGAGGTAGCGGCGGCATTCTGGTAGCGGCGGGCGAGTATCATCACGTCGTTAGTGGTGTGCTCGGGATCCATGTCGATATATTTCTGCTGTGCTTCGGCAGCTTTGTCATACATCTTGGCTGCGGTATAAGCCTGGCTGATGTCTTTGTAGAGCGATGCTTTGTCTGGAGCCAAAGTGAGGGCTTTCTCATACTGGAGGACGCCGATTGAGTCCTGACCTATTGCGATAAGCATGTCGCCGTAGGTGGTATAGTCGTTGGGAACGAATTCACCTTTCGATGCAAAGAATTTATCACCTTCCTCAATGGCCTTTTCGGGCTGCTCGAGAGCGGCGAAGTTGAGCATGCGCATACGTTTCATGTAGAAGTTGTCGGGATCCTCGGTGAGTATTTTTGCAGCGAGGGCATTTGACTCGTCGTACTTCTTGCCGAAGTAGAGCAGACCTACGTAGCGCTGTTCGTCACGCTTGAAGTGATTGGGGTTCTGGATATATTTTCCATACTGTTCGGCTGCCATCGTGAGCTGGTCGTTGTCGTAGTATTTCTCGGCGAGTTCACGCTGTGCGAGGGCCGAGTTAGGCTGAAGCTCGAGCAGTTTCTTAAGACCGTCGATAGCGTATGTGGGATTGACAGGGAAATATGTGCGTGCATATTTCACGAAAGCCTCGGGATATTTCACACCGTCGGCGGCGCTCATGGCCATTTCGTAATATCCTGCCGCATCACCTACATTGACGGGAGCGAGCATGTCGGCTTCGAGAATGAAGATGGCGGGGCAGTCTTTGTCGGCCTTGCGGGCATCCTTTATATATTTCTCGATGTCTTTTGCATATTTTACAGCATCGGCATTGTAGAACGCACGTGCAATCTCTGTGAGAAGCACAGCGTCTTTCTTGTTGAGTTTGGCGGCCTGTTTGAAGAAATCGTCGGCTGCCGATTTGTCACCTTGCTGGAGGGCGACTTCGCCGAGACCTACATAGTTGTAGCCGTTGTCGGCGTTGAGCGCGATGCCTTTTTCAAAGAAATTTTTTGCATTGGCATAGTTTTCGCGGTGGAATGCAATCTGGCCGAGGTAGAAGTTGGCCATCGATTTGTCGGTACCGGCCTCGTTGATTGTGCGGTTGATGATGATCTCCGCTTCGTCAGGCTGGTCGGCGCGGTAATATTCCACTGCATCCTTGAATCCTTGGGCTGAACCGGTTATGGCAACAGCTCCGAGCATGAAAGCTAATAATGTCTTTAATTTCATGTTGTATCTGTTTTTTTAATTATTTTTTCCGTTGTGATTATAACGATTTTTTATCCGATATGTTGTCTTTTATATAGACTTGATGTAATAATAATTGTAAAATTACTAATTTTTATCTTTTGATGCAATGCCCCGATGCCTGATGGGGATATAATATATGTAAATTTTTGATTTATTGAGTCAAATTAACAAAATTATCGTGTCAGCGGGGCTTTGCCGTGTTGACGTCAGTCGACATTTACGATGCGCGGGTGCATTGCGGCGGGGAGCACGCCGGTAAGCTGTATAAGTTTCTGTCCGGCAAATCCTGTTACGAATGTGAAGAATCCGCTCTGTGTGGCGTTCTTATATCCGGTGACTGTCAGATAGATGGGGCGGTAGAGCGGGTAAGAACCGTCAAATATATATGCCTGATACGGTTTCTTGCCTTCGCCCGGGAATTGTCCTTTGCCTGCTACGGCAAGGACTTTTATGTCGGGAGTGAAACCGAGGTTTGTGGTATCGTTTTTCTGCGATGCGTCCGACAGTTCGGCTGTCGACATCTCCACGCCTTTGAGGTCGGAGGAAATCCAGCTCACGCCGATTATGCCGAGAGCGCCTTTCCGCTCGGATACTGTCTGGACTACCTTGGCATTGGAATTCTGGGCGAAAACGTTTTTGCCGAACGGACGGCCGTCCATAATGCTGTCGGTCATATACCTTACGGTGCTTGAGCCGTTGTAGTCGAATATTATGTCAATGTCGCCCGACTTATTGTCCGGTTCAACCCATTTCCATTCGGTTATTTCTCCGGAGAGTATCTTGCCGAGGTCGGAAGTCGATATTTCGTTGATCGGGTTGTCTTTGTTGGCTATTATCGCGATGGCGTCGACTGCCACCATCTTTGAGCGGGGCTGGCGTTTGCGCAGTTCGAGATAGCGCATCTCCGACGATGTGAGCGGGCGTGATGTGACGGCGAGTTTTGTATTGTTGGTGTGCAGCAGCGAGTCGATACATTGCTGCTCGGGCAGGTAGCGCGCGAGTATCGATGCATTGGGATACTGGTACTCGTACACATTAATCTCCTGCTCCATGATGTGTTGGAATGACTCGTCGCATGCCATCACGGTGACGCCCGATGTGGCCGACACGGAGTTACCGTCCTGTCCGACTTTCGGATTGGGATTGCAGGCTACGGTTGCCGTTGCGAGTGCGACGGCAACCGTAGCAAGTATTCTGTTTTTTTTCAGCATGGGATATTTATCGAGTTTATGTTTAATCGGTGATGTGCGGGCTATTCTTCGTCATCGGATTTGGTCGCTTTGAAGAGGCGGTAGCCGCGCGATATGCCGTACAGTATGAAAATCGGACCGCCGACCCAGCGCAGCCAGTTCCATGACGGGTCATAGATTACGTTAAACCAGTTGAACAGCAACATCAGTCCCACGAAGCCAAAAACCAAAATCATAAAAATGCCGAAAAAAAGTCGGAGGGAGAAGGGCAATACCGGCTTCTGACTCCCATAATTTCTTTGATTCATTGCCATCAGTTTTTAAGTTTGACATTCCGGAACTGCCGGGCGGCTCTTCTAAGATTATTTCGCGTGTTGATTATCATCCCTCGGAGCGGTTATCGCCCGCCATTTCCTTTATTATTTATATGATTAACATTTGATTCGGGCGAAAGTTCGCAGCAGTCAGGCATTATGCCGGCATACACTCTTTGGCGGCCCGATTCGGCGGAAATGTTGTAGCTTTGCCCAAAATTAATAAATTTCGGCAATGAAACGGTTGAACGTTTATATAAAATATGTTAATGTTAACATTCGGTCGGCTATGCCCTCAGGAATCTCACAGCGCCACGCGGTTGATTTGCTCGTCGGTGGGGATGGGGTTGACGGTTAGCAGTTGTTTCACGTCGGTCAGTATATCGCGCAGTCCGCGGTTGATCAGATGAAAACTGTTGTGCTCCACCGTGGCTGCATGCAGTTTTTCAAGCCAGTTGTTGCAGAAATGGAGTGCTTCGTCAAATATGTGCAGCTTCAGAAGTATGGATACGATGACGGCTATGATGGGAAGCTCCGACGAGGAGAGCACCGGCGATTTCAGGTTGTCGATAAGATAGTAGTAGGCCTCCTGATAGCGGCCGTTGTGGTATAGCAGTTCGATGAACACCATTTTGCCCTGCGTCGACAGGGCGAACGATTTCTGGTACCAGCGCATGTAGTTGAGCGCCGCAGTCTCGTTGCCTGTCCGGCAAAGCTCGCTCACATGCACTATGGCTTCATTTTCGTCGGCATCGGTGTTGGCGTAGAAGTGCGCCAGCGTCTCGTCAGTTTCGTCGGGAAACGTAAGCAGCATCTCGCACAGCAGCGACGTGTCTGTCGGGTCAGCGCGGAATAGCTCGCGTATCAGTTCGGCACATTTCTGAGCCTCCCCCTTCATGCGGTAGGCTTCGAGAAGGTTGCGTTTGGCTATGAAATAGTCGGCGTCGACCGACAGCGCGTGCCTGAAAGCGTTGATTGCCTCGTCGATACGGTTGAGTTTCAGATAATTGTAACCTTCGATTGTGAGCAGCTCCACATCGTCAGGCTCGAGGGCTTTGGCGTATTCGAGCGATGCGAGCGAATCCTCGTATTGCTCGCAGTTTGACTGCAGTTCGGCCATCAGTCCCCAGTAATCGGTATTGAAAGGGTCAAGCTCGGTAAGTTCCTCCAGAAGCGGGAGAGCGGAAGTGGACTGCGGTCGGTTTTCGGCCATGCGCGCTATCTCGAAAAGCAGCGTCGGGGGATAGTCGCAACGGTCGCGCACACGGTCGATGTTGGCCACGAGCCAGTTTTCCTGCTCGAGATGCCGCACAAGTCCTACGAACTGTATGATTGACTCGTCGTCGTCAAGGCGGAACCGGTCAAGGAGCGATTCGAGTTCGCTTATGGCCTGCTCGGGGGCGTAGGGTGCATTGGCGCGTATGCGCAGCGTTTCCCACATCACTGACGGGTTGGAACGCGGGTGGTCGAGAATGAACTGGCGCAACGGCTCATTGCCCATGTTGGCGAGCCAGATGGCCCGCCGTTCGAGCATTATTTCGCTGTCAGGGAAAAGCCTGTTGCCTAAAAGCAGTGCTTCCAGACGGATATAATCATCGTGTACGTCGCCGGCATAGTCGAAGATGTCGGCGAGGTCACCCTCGTCGTAATAGATTGATATGTCGTTTCCGGCGAGTTCCTCGCGAAATTTATTATATAGCTTTTCTAACTGATTGTCCATTCCTATAAAACGATATTTCTGGTCGGAAATATATCTCTCCGCGGTTAGAAACCGCGGCTACTATCCTGTACCGATTGGTAATCAGCCTTATAGTAGCCGCGGTTTTTAACCGCGGTGTGTATTTGGTTAAAATAACATATTCCCCGGCTCGAGGGCGCTCGCATGGGTCCCCTTCCGCAGACAGGGTTTATACTTATTTCTTCTGCTCTTTTTCCCAGCTGTCCTTCAGAGCGATGGTGCGGTTGAAGATGAGGCGGTCGGGAGTAGAGTCGAGGTCGGGCGTGAAGTAACCTATGCGCTGGAACTGGAATTTGGTTCCGGGCTTGGCGTTCTGCGCTGCAAACGGTTCTACCTTGATGCCTTCGACCACCTGCAGGGAGTCTGGATTAAGCATGTCGCGGAAGTCACGGTCGGGTTCGGCGGCGGGATTTTCCACGTTGAAAAGGCGGTCGTACAGACGTGCTGTAGCATCAACCGCATGGGCAGCCGATACCCAGTGAAGCGTGCCTTTGACCTTGCGCTGGCTTCCGGGAAGCCCCGAACGCGTTTCGGGGTCGTAGGTGCAGTGTATTTCCGTGATATTGCCGTCGGCATCCTTTACCACATCCTCACACTTGATTATGTATGCGCCTTTGAGGCGTACCTCTCCGCCGGGTGCCAGACGGAAGAATTTCTTCGGGGGATTTTCCATGAAGTCCTCGCGTTCGATGTAGATTTCGCGTGAGAACGGCATCTGATGTGTTCCCGAACCGGGCTGTTCGGGATTGTTTTCCATCTCCACTGTCTCCACCTTATCCTCGGGATAGTTGGTGATGACCACTTTCACAGGATTGACTACGGCCATTACGCGGGTGGCGATGCTGTTGAGGTCTTCGCGCACGGCATGCTCTAAGAGCGATACCGAGTTGAGTGCCTCATACTTGGTATAGCCGATGCGCTCGATGAAGTTGCGTATCGACTGCGGAGTGAAGCCGCGGCGGCGCATACCCGAGATGGTCGGCATGCGGGGGTCGTCCCAGCCGGCCACGAGACCTTCCTTGACGAGCTGGAGGAGCTTGCGTTTCGACATCACGGTATACGTGAGGTTGAGTCGGTTGAACTCAATCTGGCGCGGGCGGTATGTCTCGTCGGCAAGCTCGTCGACAAAGTAGTCGTAGAGCGGACGGTGAGGCACGAATTCGAGCGTGCATATCGAGTGGGTCACACCCTCGAAGTAGTCGCTCTGGCCGTGGGCGAAATCGTACATGGGATATACTTTCCACGTTGTGCCGGTGCGGTGGTGCGGGTGCTTGATGATACGGTACATGATGGGGTCGCGGAAGTGCATGTTGGATGACGCCATGTCGATTTTGGCGCGGAGCACTCGTGCTCCCTCCTCAAATTCGCCGGCGTTCATGCGCATGAACAGGTCAAGGTTCTCCTCGGGAGTACGGTTGCGGTAGGGGCTCTCGGTTCCCGGCGTGGTGGGTGTGCCTTTCTGTGCGGCAATCTCCTCCGATGTCTGGTCGTCGACGTAAGCCTTGCCTTCCTTAATAAGACGTACGGCGAGGTCGAAAAGCTGGGGGAAATAGTCCGACGCGTAATATTCGCGGTTACCCCAGTCGAAACCGAGCCATTTGATGTCCTCCCTGATGGAGTCGACATATTCCACATCCTCCTTTACGGGGTTGGTGTCGTCGAAACGAAGATTGCAGGTGCCGCCGAATTTTTCGGCTACACCGAAGTCCATGCATATAGCTTTTGCATGGCCGATATGCAGATACCCGTTGGGCTCGGGTGGGAAACGGGTGTTGAGCCGTCCTCCGTTTTTACCCGCCTTGAGGTCGTCGTAAACAAGTTGCTCTACAAAATTGTAACCTTTAGAATTTTGGTTTTCAGTGTTTTGTGTCTCGTCGAGCTGATTGTTGGTGTCCTTGATTTCCGCCATTTGGTTAGAATTTATGATAATTGACTGATATTGAAAGTGCAAATTTAAAGAATATCTGCGAAAGAACACACGTATTTTGCTTTTTTTTCTTATATATACAGCAGGAAAGATTCCGTATTTCATGAAGCTTATGTACAATGGATAGAAACTTTGAGAATTAATTTGTTATATTAATAATCATTGTTATCTTTGTGGAGTAACTTTATGGATAATAGAGAGATGAAAATTATATTTAACGGTCGTTCCGGTCAAATAGATGCAAATACCCTGATTGTGGCTTTGGGACATTATCAAACAATAATGTCGGAAGCGAATAAGGAGCTTGGGGCTACAAAAACTGTAGAATTAAAGGTAAATGCATTGGAGAAAGGCTCGTTTATTATAGATGTTTCAGTAGTAGAAAGTCTCTTTAAACAAATCTTTTCCGGCGATTCTGTTGAATATATAGCTAATATATGTGCAATAGTGGGAGGAGTATATGGAGCTTATCATATATTAAAAGGTCGTTCGGCTCGTACGCAAAAGCAAAAAGATGACATAAAAGTCAAGGTGAAGGGCAAAAACAATACTGTAGTTAATAACGCCATTATTAATATATATAATCAGGTACCGGTAAGAGAGTCAATCAGTAAGACTATAGAAGCGGCAAAGGAGGATCCGAATGTTGATGGATTGACAATAGAAGGGACTGAAGATAAAGTTACTTTTACGAGAGATGATTTTGATGAATTTATCCATAAATCGTTTGATGCCGAAGATTTGCTCCCTCCAGATCAAACTGAAATTGTCAGGGAAAATCTTACTATTCTGTCATTGAGTTTTGAACCGGGCAATTCGTGGCAATTTATGTATCGTGGATTTAAAATATCAGTAAGGGTGAAAGATAATATCTTAATGGAATTGATTGACCAGGGCGAGAGGTTTGGTAAAGGAGACTCAATTGAGGTTGACCTTGAAATTACTCAACGGTATAATCCTGATTATCGAGCTTACGAAAATAAGAGTTATCGTATATTACATTTTTACAGGCATAATGAAGCTCCTGAACAACAACCATTATTTTAACTAAGAGAGTGTTTGGATTTAAATCAAATTAAGACTGAGAGGATTTTTTGAGGGAATTCCGCAAGTTGAAGAAGGAGCATAGCGAGCTATGCGACTGATGAAACTTGGCGGAATTAGCCAAAAAAGGCCTCAGGATTAATTTGAAGTTTTTCCTTGCATTCTCTTATATTGTTAATACGGTTTAAATTCAAACACTCTCTAAGATTATCTATCAGGTTATTTTGTTAAAAATACTTAGTGGAAAAGGATTAATTAGTGGATGTTGGGTGATATATTGAAAGAAAGCGTTAAATTTGTTGCATATATTGTCGCTATTAGAGCATGATGACATGCTTTATGGCGATATGTTATTGATTATAAGCTTATAATATATTCATCATGCAATTGTCGTCAATAAAGAAATATGTTTTTGGAGCGGCTTCGGTCGTTGCAGCGGTATTTACGCTCTCGTCGCAGAACAATATCGTCGAGGAGGTGGCTTGGGTGGTCGGCGACCAGCCTATCTACAAGTCGCAAATCGAGGAAATGTACCAGCAGATGCGCTACGAGCGTGTCCCTATCAACGGTGACCCTTATTGTGTCATACCCGAGCAGCTCGCAATTGAGAAACTGTATCTCCATCAGGCCGAAGTCGATACCGTGGAGGTGCAGGAAGCCATGGTCACCCAACAGGTCGACGCCCGTATCAACATGCTTATCGACCAGATTGGCTCGAAGGAGAAGATTGAGGAGTATTTCCGCAAACCGTTGCCTGAGTTCCGCGAGCAGCTTACACAGACCATCCGCGACAACTACCGCATAATGCAGGTGCAGGACAATATCACCAGCGACATCAAGACCACGCCCTCAGATGTGCTCCATTATTTCAATGATCTTCCCGAGGATTCCATTCCTATGGTGCCGTTGCAGGTGGAGACGCAGATTATAACGCTCAATCCCGAGATACCGCGTTCGGAGATTGAAGATGTCAAGGCGCGTCTGCGCGACTATACCGACCAGGTGAACCGCGGCGAACGCGAGTTCTCCACACTCGCCATCCTCTACTCCGAGGACGGAAGCGCGAGCCGTGGCGGCGAGACCGGTTTTCTTGGCCGCGGGCATCTCGAACCGGAGTATGCAGCCGTAGCGTTCAACCTCAATGACCCCAAGAAAGTATCGAAAATCGTCGAGACGCAATATGGTTTCCACATCATACAGCTGATTGAGAAGCGCGGCGACCGTATCAACACCCGTCATATACTTCTGCGCCCCAAAGTGTCTGACGCTGACCTTACAAAAGCCATCAACCGCCTCGACTCTATCCGCACGGATATAGTGAACGGCAAATTCACTTTCGAGGAATCGGCTCCCTACCTGTCGCAGGACAAGGACACGCGCAACAACCGCGGCGTAATGGTCAACAGTAAGGACCGCACCACGCGTTTCGAGATGAGCGAGCTCCCCGCCGAAATAGCCAAGGTGGTCGACAAGATGGAGCCTGGCGAGATTTCCGAGCCGTTCATCATGACCGACCCCAAGCGCAACTGCGACATTGTGGCCATAGTGAAGCTCACCAACCGCGTGCAGGCTCATAAGGCCAACATGTCGGACGACTATCAGCTTATAAAAGATATGTGCGAGTCATCCCTCCGTACAAAAAAACTTACCGACTGGCTCGACAAAAAAATAAAAGACACATACGTGCGCATCGAGGACGGTTGGGACAACTGCGAATTCCGGCACAGCGGATGGCTTAAATTGAAATGATAACCGCCTGCGCGGTATCCGTAGGAGCCGCGTGAGCGACTTGCAGCATACTGCGATGACAAAGCGCCCGATTCCAATACTTCTTTTCATACTGACATTAGTACTGATAACTATTGTCAGCCCTTCCCGCGCCCAGAATGCAAAGCGCGACAACACTCCCATTGTGCCGGTAATCCCTTCGGCCGACCACAGTAACCCCGACCGCGTATTCCTCGAGCATGCCGACCGGCTGCTGTCGAAACCGGGTATCGATTACCAGATACTCGTCGGCGACGTGCGTTTCCGTCGCGGAGGCATGTATATGTACTGCGACAGCGCGCATTTCAGCGACGTGACAGGCAATTTCGACGCATTCGGCAATGTCAGGATGGAGCAGGGCGACACGCTCTTCATCTATGCCGACCAGCTCGCCTACGAGGACTCGCTGAAGCTCGCCGTACTCTATGCCGACGACGGCAAGAAGGTAAGGCTTATCAACCGCGATGTCACGCTCGAGACGCCCGTGTTCAACTACGATATGGGCATCGACCTCGGTTACTACGAGCATGTCGGAGGCAAGCTCTTCGACTCGCTCAACACCCTGACATCGCTCAACGGCGAATACAATCCCACGTCAAAGGAAGCAATATTCACAGGCAATGTGCATCTTTTGAGCCGCAACAACAATGACGGCGACACTCTCGAGATATACACTACTAACCTCTATTACAACACCCTGACGCACATAGCGCGTATGGACGACGAGTCGACCGTACGCAACGCCGACGGTATCATCTACACCTCGGAAGGGGAGTACAACACCGACTCGATGACCACACGTCTGTTCTGCCGCTCGACAGTCGTGTCGACGATGGAAAGCAGCCGCGGCACCACCCTTACAGCCGATACCATCTATTTTGACCGCCGTCTCGGACAGGGCGAGGCATTCGGCAACATGATAATGACCGATACCATCAACAAGATGATAATGGAGGGTGACTACGGCTATTTCGACCAGATGATTGACAGCGCGTTTGTCACCGGTCGTGCACGTGTCATACAGTACCGTCCCGTCGGCGACGGCGATTTCGACCCCGACAAGGTTGATACGCTCTATGTCAACGATACCTTCACCCGCTCAATCGAGACCATCTATCTCCACGGCGACACTATCCGCGCTTTCCGCAATATCATACAGCGTAACGACACCATATATACCGAACTCGCACAGCCCGCGCCGGCCGATACGCTCGCGGCTGCCGACGCACAGCCGGTAGATGCAGGTGCCGTCGCCGATTCAATCAAGGCGTCAGATAATGCTGCGTCCTCGTCTGCAACGCCGTTTAAGGTAGAGGAGGTGTCGGATACGATACGTTATGTCGTGGCCGCCCCGCATGTGAAATTCTACCGTAAGGATATGCAGGGTCTCTGCGATTCGCTTACTTATGTATCGACCGATACGATGGTCCACATGAATTACAATCCTATAGTGTGGAGCGACAACAGGCAGATTTCAGGCGATGTCATACAGATACATCTACGAGAGGCTGTAACGTATGACGCCGATTCTGTGGCAAAATCACGCATGATGCTCGACCGTGCCTACATTCCGTCGGCAGGATTTATGGCCGAATTGATAGAGGACGGCTATTACAACCAGTTGAGCGGAAAGGAGATGATAGCGCAGTTTACAGAAGGTGCCCTGAGCCATCTCGATGTAAACGGCAATGTGCTGGCTATCAACTTCCCTGAGGAAAATGACTCTACCATCAATAAAGTGTGGAATATCGAAAGCTCTTTCCTTGCCGCCGATTTCAAGGATAATGCGATATCGCATCTGAAATTATGGTCGGAAACCAGCGGTACGGGAACACCACTCTATCTTGCCAAAAAATCGCTCTTTTTCCTTCCGGCATTCAAGTGGTACGGCGAACACCGACCGCTCAATCCGGATGATATCTTTGATTTCCCCGACAGTCTGCAGGCTATTTTTGATGCAGCGCGTAGCCGGGGACGCTCGTCGGCAAAGACGGCATCGCCCTTGTTGCCGTCTCCGGCATCGCAATCGACTCCGCTGATGGCTCCAGAAGCCATAATGCACAAAGAAACGACACAGGAATAAACCATATATCATATATCATGAAAACATCTGCTTCGCATCAGGTAGAAAGCCTGATGAAATTTCTCGACAACTCACCTTGCAATTTCTATGCCGCGGCCAACGTGGCAAATATGCTTGACGATGCCGGATTCACGCGTCTGGACGCTTCCGACAGATGGACGCTCGAGCGTGGCGGCAAATATTATGTGATGAAAAACGGTTCGGCGGTGTTCGCATTCTGTATCGGCACCGGCGAAGCGCACTCAGGTTATAAAATAATCACCGCCCACAGCGATTCTCCCGGCTTCCGCATAAAGCCTCATGCCGGTATGGTGTGCGACGGCGGCATCATCAAACTCAATACCGAAGTGTACGGAGGCCCGATACTCTATACGTGGTTCGACCGTCCTCTTTCGGTGGCCGGACGCGTGATACTCCGCGGCGACGACCCGTTGCATCCCCGTGCCGAGCTTGTCAATTTCCGTCGTCCGATTCTCACTATCCCGCATCTCGCCATTCATTTCAACCGCAATGTCAACGACGGCAACAAATTGTCGAAGCAGAAAGACATGCTCCCGGTGATAGCGCAGTTGAGCGAACCGCTCGAGGCCGGAAATTTCATGCTTGAGGCTGTGGCGCGCGAGCTTGGTGTGGCCGTGAATGATATACTTGACTTCGACCTCACGCTCTACGATGTCACGCCGGCCATGACGGTAGGATATAACGACGAGTTCATCACCTCGGGCCGTATCGACGACCTGTCGATGGTACACGCCGCGGTGAGCGCACTTGTGGCACAATGCGATGCACCTTCAGCCATGACACGCGTGGTGGCGGTGTTTGACAACGAGGAGACGGGCAGCGGCACGAAGCAGGGCGCGGCTTCGCCGGTGCTCTACAATATACTGTCACGCGTAAACGACGCACTCGGAGGTGACAACGAGTCGTTGCTGCGTGCGGTCGCCAACTCGTTCATGGTGTCGGCCGACAATGCCCATGGCGTGCATCCCAACTATGCCGAGAAGCACGACCCGACAAATCACCCCGTGCTTGGAGGCGGTCCCGTAATCAAAATCAATGCCAACTGCAAGTATATGACCGATGCCGACAGTGCCGCCGTATTCCGTACTATCTGCGAGGATGCCGGCGTTCCGTTCCAGTATTTTGTCAACCACAGCGATGTGGCAGGTGGCTCCACGCTCGGCAATATCCTGACGTCGCAACTCGATATCCGCGGTGTCGATATGGGTGCCGCGCAGTGGGCTATGCACTCCGTCCGCGAGACAGCCTCCGTCCGCGACCACGAATACATCATCAAAGCCTTCACCCAATTCTTTAAATAGCTGTTGCCAAAGGACTCAAAAATACGAATAAATTTGTAGGGAAGCGATTCAATGCTATTAACTTAGGCTGAGTTGATAGGGGCGGGGGCGTCTCGCCCCCGTGGTAACTTTCAGTGAGTAAAGATAATAC
>ERZ1504236.28-NODE-28-length-31407-cov-7.463320_pt1 | contig 31407 bp, 19 predicted proteins | sample MGYA00572400_ERZ1504236 | MGnify/ENA primary metagenome ERZ1504236 (study PRJEB39906, sample SAMEA3182094) | gut metagenome | biome: human; feature: gut; material: Stool; isolation source: human stools | place: Canada | collected 2012-02-21 ... | reverse complement strand
GCCCGGCGCGATTGTGGTAAATAATGTAGCTAATGTAGCTAATGTAGCTATTATAGCTAATGTAGCTAAAGTAGCTAATGTAGCTAATGTAGCTAATGTAGCTAATGTAGCGAATGTAGCTATTATAGCTACTTTATACTTAGGGGTTATTGGAGGCCGGTGGTTGTTACGGCGCGGTCGATTTTTGTGATGAGGCCCTGGAGGACTTTGCCGGGACCGAGTTCTACGAATTCGGTGGCTCCGTCGGCTATCATGTTTTTGATGGTCTGGGTCCAGCGTACGGGTGCGGTGAGCTGTGCCACGAGGTTGGCTTTGATTTCGGCGGGGTCGGTGTGGGGACGTGCGTCGACGTTCTGGTAGACGGGGCATACGGGGGTGTGTATGTCGGTGGCTTCGATGGCTTTGGCGAGCTCGGCGCGTGCGGGTTCCATGCAGGGTGAGTGGAATGCGCCGCCTACTTTGAGGCGGAGTGCGCGTTTGGCTCCTGCGGCGAGGAGTTTTTCACATGCGGCGTCGATGGCTTCGATTTCGCCGGAGATGACGATCTGTCCGGGGCAGTTGTAGTTGGCGCATACGACGGTGCCGGGAACGTCGGCGCAGATCTGCTCGACGGTTTCGTCGGGGAGTGCGAGTACGGCTGCCATTGTGGAGGGGTTGAGCTCGCATGCTTTCTGCATGGCGTGTGCGCGGGCTGCGACGAGGCGGAGGCCGTCTTCAAATGCCATTGCGCCGGCTGCGACGAGTGCGGAGAATTCGCCGAGGGAGTGGCCGGCTACCATGTCGGGGTTGAAGTCGGGGCCGAGTGTCTTGGCGAGGATTACGGAGTGGAGGAAGATGGCGGGCTGGGTGACGGAGGTCTGACGGAGGTCTTCGTCGGTGCCGTTGAACATGAGGTCGGTGATGCGGAAGCCGAGGATTTCGTTGGCTTTCTCAAACATGTCGCGGGCTACGGGGTTGTTGTCGTAGAGGTCTTTGCCCATGCCTACGAACTGGGCGCCTTGGCCGGGGAATACAAATGCTTTCATTTTTTAGTTGGTTTTTTGGTTGGGACAAAGGTACGAAAATAATTTTGAATTTGGAATTTTGGATTTTGAATGGGTGGGACAGGGGCATGGGGTTGGGATAGCTTTTTTTAGGTGAAATGATGGTAATTTATGTGAAAATTTGTAACTTTGCGGTCGCAAATGGGTTGGGTGTTGTAAATCGGCGTCCTGCGGACGCCATTACAGAGGGTAGTTGCAGCCCCGCACGCCCCGCACGCCTCGCTGCGCTTCGGCGTACGGGGTTACGAATAATCGGCGTCCTGGGGACGCCTGCGCGGGTGAGGAGGGCCCGCGGTTGGAAACCGCGGCTACTACGGGTGATGGGGCTACGAATAACCGAAGGTGTTGCAAAACTTGATTTTAGCTGACCGCGGTTGAAAATCGCGGAAAGTTTAGTTCTGCAACAACCTCTGCGGGGCAATGGGACGGGGTGTCGGCGAGAGCCGACGAGTTATGTATTGTATGTAAGGTAAAAAAGTAATTTTGTTTATTTATGAAGATTAACGGTGCAATTGATTTCAGGCCGAAGATTTTGTCGAGCCTGAAGGGGTATGATGCTTCGCGGTTGCGTGCGGACGTGATTGCGGGTGTGGTTGTGGGTATTGTGGCGCTGCCGCTGGCTATCGCTTTCGGTATCGCGAGCGGTGTGAGTCCTACGATCGGTTTGATTACGGCTATCATCGGTGGTTTCTTGGTGTCGGCATTGGGTGGATGCTCGGTGCAGATCGGGGGGCCGACGGGTGCGTTTATCGTGATTGTGGCGAATATCATCGCTACATACGGGCTTGAGGGGCTGGCTATCGCTACGTTTATGGCGGGGTTGATACTGGTGCTTATGGGTGTGTTCAAGCTGGGCACGGTGATCAAGTTTATTCCGTATCCGATTGTGGTGGGATTTACGGCGGGTATCGCGGTGACGATTTTCTCGACGCAGATGAATGACTTTTTCGGGCTGGGCATCAAGGGGTTGCCGAGTGAGTTCCTGCCTAAATGGGGAGAGTATTTCCGGAATATAGGCAATATCGACTGGGCTACGCTTGGTGTGGGGGTGGTGTCGTTAGGCATCATGATCGTGACGCCGAAGATTTCGAAGAAGCTGCCGGGGGCGCTGATCGCGATTATTCTTGCTACGGCGGGATTGTGGATATTGGGGCTGGTGACTGATGCGTTTGACGGTGTGGCTACGATCGGGAGCCGTTTCGGAAAGATGTCGACGGATATTCCTACGCCTCACGGGTTCAAGCTGGATATGGCGACTATCAATATGCTGCTGCCGTCGGCGTTCACGATTGCGGTGTTGGGCGCGATTGAGTCGCTGCTGTCGGCTACGGTGGCTGACGGTGTGACGGGTTCGAGGACGAATTCGAACACGGAGCTTATCGGGCAGGGTGTGGCGAATGTGGTTGTGCCGCTGTTCGGGGGTATACCGGTGACGGGAGCGATAGCGCGCACGATGACGAATATCACTAACGGGGGTCGCACGCCTGTGGCGGGTATCATTCATGCGGCAGTGCTGCTGCTGATATTCCTGTTCCTTATGCCGCTTATCAACATGATACCGATGGCTTGCCTTGCGGCGGTGCTTATCATGGTGTCGTATAATATGAGCGGGTGGAGGACGATCGTGCATATCTTCAAGGCTCCGAAGAGCGATATTTCGGTATTAGTGGTGACGTTTATCCTGACTGTGATATTCGACCTTACGATTGCCATCGAGATAGGGCTGCTGCTGGCTGTGGTGCTTTTCCTGCGGCGTGTGATGCAGAATTCGGAAATCAAGGTGTACTCGGAGCAGCTCGATGTGGCCGAGGGCACGGATTCGGACAACCATGAGGTGCTCGACGTGGCGAAGGGTGTGTCGATATATGAGATTGACGGTCCGTTCTTCTTCGGTATAGCGACGAAGTTTGACGAGCTGATGCGTACGAGCCTGTCGGATAAGCCGGTGGTGAGGATAATAAGGATGCGCAAGGTGTCGTTTATCGATGCGACGGGACTGCACAACCTTGAGGCGCTTGTGTCGTCGTCGGAGGCCGAGGGGATAGAGGTGGTGCTGTCGGGAGTGCACGAGAATGTGCGCCAGACGCTTGAACATGCGGGCTTTGACAAGCTGCTGCCGAGGGAACGCGTGTGCGACCATATCACTAAGGCTGTGGCGATGGCCAACAGTATCGTGGCCGGGAAAAAATAAAAAAAAATCGGTGAAAAGCGAAAAATAATTGAAAAAATATTTGCAGATGAAAAAAAATGCTTAACTTTGCAAAGTTTTTGAAGCACAAATTATTGTTTTATTATTTAATTCTTAAGAAAAAATGAAAAAAGTATTTTTGTCACTCGCTGTACTTGCTTCTGTAGCAATGGTATCTTGCAACAAGAAAGCTGCTTCTGAAGGTGAAAACGCAGACGCTGCTAACGATTCAGTAGCTCCCGCTACCGAAACTGTAGTTGCTGAGGAAACTGTAGTAGAGAACGATTCTATCGCTAACGATTCTATCGCTAACGATTCTATCGCAAAATAATCGAAGTATAGCGATACTTTAAAACAGCATAAAAGCGGCCGCACTATGGTGCAGCCGCTTTTTTTAATTTTGAATGGGGAATTTTGAATTTTGAATTTTTGGGGCGGTAGGGTCATTAAGGTCATTAAGGTCATTAAGGTCTTTAGGGTCTTTAGGGTCGTTAAGGTCGTTAAGGTCATTAAGGTCATTAGGGGCTTTAGGGTCATTAAGGGCATTAAGGTAATTAGGGGCTTTAAGGTCGTTAGGGTCTTTAATGATGAGGGGGGCGGGGGAGAGGGGAACAAATTTTTTTTGGTGGGGAGGGTGGCGGTGGGATTTTTGGGTGTTTTGGGGAAACAAATGGATATATTGGTATGTTTTTTTTACGAATGCGGTCTTATTTTTTTTGAGGCCTACATGTGATATTTACGTTTCTAAAATATATTGATATGTTTTCACAAAAACGAGGGCACATGCTGCATGGTGTGCTTCTTATCGCTCTATTTTCGTGCGCGGCTTTCTATATAGGGAGCGCGAAGGTGTTTACTACGCTGTCAATCAGTCCGTTGATTATCGGTATTATTTTGGGTATGATTTATGCCAATCTGCTGAGGATGCATCTGCCGGAGACGTGGGTGCCGGGCATACAGTTCTGCTCGAAGCGGTTGCTGCGTATAGGTATCATACTGTACGGGTTCAGGCTTACGTTTCAGGATATCGCGGCCGTGGGGGTGGCGGGGATAACAGTCGATGCCATAATCGTGACTGTGACGATAATCGGGGGATATTTCTTCGGAAGCCGTGTGCTGAAGATGGATAAGGATACGGCGATGCTTACGTCGGTGGGGAGCGGTGTGTGTGGCGCGGCGGCTGTGCTCGGTGCCGAGGCTACGATGCGTTCGAAGCCGTACAAGACGGCGGTGGCGGTGGCTACGGTGGTGATATTCGGCACGGTGGCGATGTTTGTGTATCCGGCGGCTTACCGGTCGGGTGTGCTTGACCTTACGCCGACGGAGATGGGCATATTCGGAGGGTCGACGCTGCATGAGGTGGCTCACGCTGTTGGCGCCGGCAATGCGTTGGGCGACGATATTGCATCTACGACGGTGATTGTGAAGATGATACGCGTGATGATGCTTGTGCCGGTGCTGTTGCTGCTCGGTGTGTGGGCGGCGCGCAGGGCACGCGGGGGCGAGGCAGGTGCCGAGGGTGGCAAAGGCAAGGTTGCCGTGCCGTGGTTTGCGTTCGGGTTCTTAGCTGTGATAGGGCTTAATTCGCTGTCGGTGTATCTCAATACGCTGCCGACGCCGTTGGGCATACCTTCGTGGGGGAGCGATCTGATTAATTATGTGGATACGTTCCTGCTGACGATGGCTATGGTGGCACTGGGCGCTGAGACGAGTTTCGACAAGTTTAAGAAGGCGGGTGCGAAGCCGTTTGTTCTCGCGGGGGTGTTGTTTGTGTGGCTTATCGGCGGCGGGTATGTGCTGGCTAAGTATCTGGCTCCGGCGCTGATGTAGGAGGTAATTTGGGTAAGTAGCTATTATAGCTAAGGTAGCTAATATAGTTGCTTAGCTAAGGTAGCTATTATAGCTAATATAGCTATTATAAAGAAGCCGCGCCTGCTTTTGGCAGGCGCGGCTTGATATTGCTGTTTGGATTATTGCTATCAGTCGGCGATGAGGTTGTGGCCTGTCATTTCGGCCGGCTGGGGAAGACCCATTATGTGGAGGAGTGTGGGGGCTACGTCGGCAAGGATACCGTCGGCGATTTTGGCGTTGTGGTCGGTGGTGACGTAGACGCAGGGCACGGGGTTGAGGGAGTGGGCCGTGTTGGGGGTGCCGTCGGGGTTGATGGCGTTGTCGGCGTTGCCGTGGTCGGCGATGATTATTGCTTCGTAGCCGGCGGCTTTGGCGGCCTCAATTGTGTCGTGAACGCATTGGTCGACGGCCTTCACCGCTTTCTGGATTGCCTCGTAGACTCCGGTGTGGCCTACCATGTCGCCGTTGGCGAAGTTGACGACGATGAAGTCGAATTTCTCGGAGCGGATAGCGTCGACGAGTTTGTCCTTTACCTCGAATGCGCTCATCTCGGGCTGGAGGTCGTAGGTGGCTACCTTGGGCGATGCCACGAGGATGCGTTCTTCGCCTTCGTAGGGAGCTTCACGGCCGCCGTTGAAGAAGAAGGTGACGTGGGCGTATTTCTCGGTCTCGGCGATGTGGAGCTGCTTTTTGCCGAGCGAGGAGAGGTATTCGCCGAGGGTGTTGTCGACGTTCTCCTTGTCGAAGAGGATATGCACGCCGGTGAATGAAGCGTCGTAGGGGGTCATGCAGTAGTATTGCAGGCCGGGGATGGTGTGCATGCCTTCCTCGGGCATGTCGTGCTGAGTGAGCACGATGGTGAGTTCTTTGGCGCGGTCGTTGCGGTAGTTGAAGAAGATTACCGCGTCGCCATCCTTGATGGTGCCGTCGACGTTGGCGTTGTTGATGGGTTTGATGAACTCGTCGGTCACGTCGGCGTCGTAGGAATCCTGCATGGCTTTTACCATGTCGGTAGCCTGTGTGCCTTCACCGTTGACGAGGAGGTCGTAGGCCACTTTGACGCGGTCCCATCGTTTGTCGCGGTCCATGGCGTAGTAACGGCCTATGATGGAGGCGATTGTGCCGGCTGACTTTTCGGTATGGGCCTGAAGCTGCTCGATGAAGCCCTTGCCCGAACGGGGGTCGGTGTCACGGCCGTCCATGAAGCAGTGAATATATACTTTTTCAAGACCGTACTGCTTTGCGATGTCGCAGAGGGCGAAGAGATGGTCGAGCGAGGAGTGGACGCCGCCGTCGGAGGTGAGACCCATGAAGTGGAGCGCTTTGCCGGAGTTTTTGGCGTAGGAGAAAGCGTCCTTGATCTGCGGGTTGTCGAGGATGGAGCCGTCTTTGATGGCCTTGTTGATTTTCACGAGGTCCTGGTAGAGGACGCGGCCGGCACCGATGTTGAGGTGTCCGACCTCGGAGTTGCCCATCTGTCCGTCGGGCAGACCGACGTTCTCGCCGCTTGCCTGCAGTTCGGAATTGGGATAGTCTTTGATGAGGGAGTCCCAGTAGGGTGTGGGAGTCGAGTAGATAGCGTCGCTTTTTGTGTGGTTGCCGATGCCCCAGCCGTCGAGAATCATCAGCAGTGCTTTCTTTGCCATAATATTATGTTGTTTAGTTAGAATTTTGGTTACAAAGGTACGAAATAATTTTGAATTTTGGATTTTGAATTTTGAATGTGGGGGTGGTCGGGAGGCATTGTGGCTTGCGCAAAAGGGAGGAGCCGATGTGACTCCTCCCTTCACGTTTCAACTATTTATTTATGAGAGCCTAAATATCCAGTATCACTACTCGATACAAAGGACGAGGGATGCTGTTTAAGTAGTCGGCCCCGGGTAGGGAAAACCGCGTAGGCAGCCGCCCGCTCTCGTTTCCCGGAGTTTATAATAATAACAAGCCTGAGGGGATAAGGGTGGGGGAAAATCAGCTAAAAGGTATTAAAGTATGTTAGAGAAAAGGGGGCGGAAATGTTAACGGGGCTGTTTTGTGTTAAAATCGGCATGAAATGCGGCTTCTCGGGGTGTGAGGAGGCCTTCGTCGACGAGTGAGCGCACGAGATTGATGACCGCCGGAGCGGGTATGCCGAGTATGGATACGAGGGGGTCGATGCCGATACCCGAGGGCTGCGAGGCGAGTGCGATGACGCGCTGACGCATCGCGGGGGTGTCAATGGAGCGCGAGGAGGATTTGCGGGCGCGGCATACGTCGCATTTACCGCAAGGTTGTGCCGAACTTTCGCCGAAATAGCGGAGCATGCCGGCTACGCGGCATTCGTCGTGGCTGAATGCGAAGCGGCGCACGGCTGCGAGACGTACCGCCGCATGGCGGCGACGGTCCTCGTAGACGGCGCGTGGGAAAATCAGGTGTTGCGGTTCCTCGCGCGAAGTGGTGAACAGGATGTAGGGTGACGTGCGGCGCGGGACGTAGTGGAGCACATGCATGCGCGACAGGAGCAGGAGGTTGTCGTAGACGGCCTGCTCGGTGATGGAGAGGCGGCGTGCGATGACCGGTTCGCTGATGTATTCGTAGTCGGCGAATATGCCGGTCGAGGTGCGCAGGAGCGCCTGCAGCACGGAGTCGGCGGCGTCGGGAAGCTCGAGGTCGTAGAGTTCGTGGCGCTGCATGAGCACCATGACGCGTGAACGGGTGGTCACCTCGTCGGAGTATTCGATGTAGCCGGCCTGCGAGAGAATGCGCAAGGCGGGGTCAACCACGCGGGGATGGAAATGAAAACGGGTGCAGAATAGCTGTAGGTTGAATTCAAACACCTTGTTGTAGCCTTCGCCTACGGCCACGTTGAGGAAATTGCACGTAAGCTCGTAGATGCGGCGTATGGTGTCCTTGTCGGGGAAGGCTTCGGAGAGCCGTCGCGAGAGCGTAGCCTTGTCGTGGCGGCATGTGAGGAGCACGGCGAAAGAGGGGAGGCCGTCGCGCCCGGCACGTCCCGCTTCCTGGTAATACTCTTCGAGTGAGGGGGGGATGTCGTAGTGTATGACCAGGCGTACGTCGGGTTTGTCGATGCCCATGCCGAACGCGTTGGTGGCCACGATGACACGCGTAGTGCCGGCTTTCCATGCGTTCTGACGTTCCTGTTTGTCCTCGGGCATGAGTCCGGCGTGGTAGGCGGCGGCGGGTATGCCTGCGGCAAGAAGCATTTCGGCCAGTTCGCGGGTACGACGGCGCGAGCGCACGTAGACGATGGCCGTGCCGGGCACCTTGTTGAGTATGTCGATGATTTTGCCCTCCTTGTAGTCGGTGTCGCGCACGATATAGGAGATATTGTCGCGTGTGAAGCTGCGGCGGAATATGGCCGGCGATTTCATCAGCAGGCGCGAGGCGATGTCATCGATTACTTCGGGTGTGGCCGAGGCCGTGAGCGCGAGTACAGGCACGGTGGGGAACATCTGCCTGAGCGTGGCGATACGCAGATATGAGGGGCGGAAGTCGTAGCCCCACTGAGATATGCAGTGCGCCTCGTCGACCACTATGAGACTTATGTCGAACAGCCGCAACGTGTCGGCGAAAGAGGGTGACTGAAGTTTTTCGGGGGAGATGTAGAGCAGCCGCGCCTTGCGCAGACGGCAGCGGTCGAGGGCGAGATTGATTTCGCGGAGCGAGAGGCCGGAATGTAGATATACGGCGCGTATGCCTACGGCGTTGAGGTTGTCGACCTGGTCCTTCATCAGCGAGATGAGCGGGGTGACGACCACCGTGATGCCGGGCAGGAGCATGGCGGGTACCTGGAAAGTGACCGACTTGCCCCCCCCGGTCGGGAGCAGGCCTATGGTGTCGCGGCCCGACAGGATGGAGTCTATGATGTCGCGCTGGAGCGGACGGAACGAGTCGTAGCCCCAGTAGCGGCGCAGAATCTCCTCGGGAGTGCACTGCTGTCGGGCGTCGTCGCAGGTGCCGTATGATTCGTGAGTGTCCGGCATCATTTACAGGGATGTATGCCCTTGACCTGAAGCTGAATGTTATCGGAGGCGTTGCGGTGCTTGTTTTCCTCGATGGTGTAGCAGATGTCGAACGGCTTTCCGGCATGGATATGGTCGAAGTGCTCGGCAAGGTTGAAGGCGATGCCGTTGAACACCTTTCCCGAAGTGTCGTCGACGAGTTCGAGCTTGATGTGCTCTAACTGCTTGCCTACGAGCTTGCTCGTGCCGAAGTCGGTGACACGTCGCGTGCAGAACACCGGTTTCTGGTTGCCCGGCCCGAACGGGTTGAATCGTTTTAGCAGGGATAGCAGGCGCGGAGTGATGTCGGCGAATGTGATGAACGTGTCGATGTCGAGCTGCGGGGTGAGCTGTGTGGTGGTTATGTTCTTTGCCACATACTCCTCGAAGCGGCGTGTAAATTCGGGTATGTTCTCCTCCTTGAGCGAGAGGCCGACGGCATAGGTGTGGCCGCCGAAATTCTCGAGCAGGTCGCGCGCGGCGTCGACGGCTTTGTAGATGTCGAAACCCTGTACGGAGCGTGACGAGCCGGTGGCAAGGCCGTTGGAATGCGTGAGCACGACCGCCGGCTTGTAGTAGATTTCGGTCAGGCGCGATGCCACGATGCCGATGATGCCGCGGTGCCATTCCTTGTTGTAGATAACGATGGATTTCTTGTCGGAATGGAGTTCGTCGCGCGAACTGAGTATGGTGTTGGCTTCCTCGGTGATGCGCTTGTCGAGCTCCTTGCGGTCCTTGTTGTACTGGTCGATGGCCTTTGCCTTCTCGAGGGCTTCGGCTGCGTCGCGTGCCACGAGCAGGTCGACAGCCTCGCGTCCGCTCTGCATGCGTCCGGAAGCGTTGATGCGGGGGCCGATTTTGAATATCACGTCGGAGATGGTGATTTCGCGTCCTGTCAGGCCGCTTATGCGCAGTATCGCGCGCAGACCCATGTTGGGGTTGGAGTTGATGCGTCGCAGGCCGTGGTAGGTGAGGATGCGGTTTTCACCCGTCATCGGCACTATGTCGGCGGCTATGCTTACGGCGACAAGGTCGAGCATCCCCTCGAGGTCGATGGGATTGATGCCGTTGGACATAGAGAACCCCTGCATGAACTTATATCCTACGCCGCATCCCGACAGGTGGGGATAGGGGTAGGTGGAGCCTTCGAGCTTGGGATTGAGTATGGCTACGGCCGGCGGCAGTTCGTCGTCGGGCACGTGATGGTCGCAGATTATGAAATCTATGCCGAGCGATGCGGCGTATTTTATTTCCTCGATAGCCTTTATGCCGCAGTCAAGGATTATGACGAGCTTCACGCCCTGCTGGTGGAATTCGTCGATGACGCGGCGCGATATTCCATATCCCTCGTCGTAGCGTGTCGGGATATAGTAGTCGATGTTGGAGTAGTAGTTCAGGAGATATTTGTAGACGAGCGACACGGCGGTAGTGCCGTCGACGTCATAGTCTCCGTAGACCATAATGCGTTGCTTGCTCCCCATGGCACGGTTGAGACGAGCCACTGCGAGGTCCATCTGGGGCATCAGGAAAGGGTCGTGGAGGTCACGCAAAGAGGGGCTGAAAAATTGCTCGGCCTCCTTTACTGACGTCACTCCTCTCTGTACCAGGAGCTCACAAATGGCTGGTGTGTCGGCATAACGCTTTGCCAACGCAGTCTCCATTTTCTGTTGTTCGGGTGTCAAGGGTAAGTAATTCCATTTACTTATCATTTATGTTGTTTTTTTATTATCATGGCAGGGGCGTGACTGTGGGAAGTATACGCCGAATCCCGTGACCTGTAAGCTCGCCTTGAGGGTCGCGGGTGGAGAGAAGTCAAGTGGCCTGCGGGGAGGGAACCGGCTCCTGTGAAGTAAATCAGGAATATGTTACGATAAGCAATGGGGAGCCACGGGCCGACGCTTCCCGGTGTCAAGTCGGAGAGAGACCGGTGGAAGCTGAAGGCACTATTATGCCACTATCACGCAAATTTACATAAAATATTCCGATTACTGAACGTATATCTTATATTTCGGGCGCGAAATTGTATAAAATAGTGTTAAATATTTAAAAATGGATAAGGTCAGGTTCCGGGCTTTTCGGCGACGTGGTTGATGTGTACGTCCATCTGCGGGAACGGGAAATTGATACCGTGGGATGGCAACTCGTTGTATATCCGCTCGTTGTAATCGTAGAACACGGCCCAGTAGTTGTCGCTTTCCACCCACGCGCGCACCTGAAGCTGCACGCTTGAGTCGGCAAGTTCGTTGACTACGACCGAGGGGTCGCGGGTGACGCGCGGTTTAAGAGCCTTTATGTTGTGGTCGCGTGCTTCCTGCCATCGGTCGAGAGCCTCCTTCACTTTGTCCTTGCGCGAGAATATGCGGCGCAGTAATCCGGGCTTGTGCGGTTCGGGCATTATGTCGGACGGGGCGGCGTGTGGGTCATCGGTGTCGTCGAGGAGGTGGAGCTCGTCGGACGATTCGCGTATGATGCGGTGGTCGTCGGTGAACATGTCGAGTATGGCCTTGCGGGCAGTTTCCACTGAATCGCCGTAGGATATTGACACATTCCATGCCACGCGGCGGTATTCCTCGCGCGACCAGTTGTTGACACTCGACGTGGAGAGTCCGCCGTTGGGTATGATGATGGCCTTGTTGTCGTAGGTGGTTATTACGGTGTGGAATATCTGTATCTCGCGTACGGTGCCTGCATATCCCTGGGCTTCGATGTAGTCGCCGACCTTGTATGGCTTGAGCAGAAGTATGAGCACGCCTCCGGCAAAATTCTGCAACGTGCCGCTCAGAGCCATACCGATGGCCACGCCGGCCGAGGCAAAGAGTGCCAGGAATGAGCTTGTCTCTATGCCGAGTATTCCGATTACGGTGATTATCAGTATGAAATACAGTACGATTTTGACAAAACTCAGGATAAACGTGGTGAGCGAGTTGTCGACCTGGCGCCGCACGAGCACGGAGGCGATGAGGCGGTATATGCGCCGTATGATGAATTTGCCGATGTAGAACACGGCAATCGCTATGGCTACGTCAATGGCAAAATTGACAAGGCGTTGGGAAAGGTCGCTGATGAAATCGTTGAACGAAAAGTTTTTCAGCTGCTCGATGCCTTCGCTCATGTCGATGCCCTTGGCCGGATTGAGATCCACTAAATCGTTCTGAGTCTGAAACATAGTGCGTAGAGTATAGTTGATACGTTATCTGCGGAGTGCCGACGCTACGTCTGAGGCCCATTGCAGGTTTCCGTAGTTGTAGCCGTCGGTTTCGGAAAATTCCGGAATACCTGTCGACAGTCCGGAGTGATGCGTGAGCGGCAGCACATTCCATATCCGCGGGGTGGCAGCCTTGTAGACGATGACATTGCCAAGCGCGTTGTCGAAAGCGGATTTCAGTTCCGGATGCTGCGACGCAAGGTCGTCGACGTATTGTCCGAAATCAAAAAGATAACATTTGTAGGTCATGAATTGTTGGGGCGCGAAGCCGGCGGATGTGACGTTGTTTGCCTCATACACTGCCCTTGTGGCGTCGGCAAGCGCATCGAGGGCGGAGGTGTCGATTACTGAAATGGTGCAGGTGCGGTCTTGACCCGAAAGCGCGTTGTAGTAACTGAAGGTGGCGCGAGCGGCACCTGCGAGGTCGGCGTCGGCTTTCAGCAGATAGCGGAGAGTCTCGTCGTATGGCATGCCCGATGCCGGCAATTCGGTGACAGAGCCTACGATACGGTCAGCGCAATCACGCAGCTCGTATGCCACCTCGACGCCTGCCATGTAGCAGCAGTCGAAGTAGATGTAGTCGAAGCCTTTGCCGCGGAGTGTGGCGGCGAGGGTCGTTACGTTCATGTAGCGTCCGCCGTCGTCGCCGAACGACAGCGGGGCCATTTCATCTGCGCTCCTTGCGTTTGACCGTACTGACTGTTCCAGTCCGTTTTCAATCCACCCGCTGCCGTGGCTCCAGAGTATTATGCCGTAGCGCGAGGCGGGGGCATACCGGCGGAAGTCGTCGACCACGCGGCTCATGCGCGTCGATGAGACCGAGGAGGCGGAGTTGTCGTAGGTGGCTACGATGCGTTCGCCGTAGGCGGTTATCTCTTTGAGCACAGGGGCGGAATTGCGTGCGTGATGGTAGACGAACAGGCGTGAGTCGCCGAAATCGCCCTGCTTTGCGGCAATCGCCATCTCGTTGAGGTCGTCGGTGTCATAGTGCGCGGCGCCGAGCGAATTGTTGGCGACCATGTAGACGAGCACGGCACGCGGACATTCCGGAGCGGGGGCGTCATTATCGCCGGAGCATCCCGTGAATATCATTACCGGGATTGTCAGGAATAATATTTTTAAAATCAGATTTTTCATCATGATTGCAAAGGTAGTGAAAATATCCGATACCCGAAACAGCATGCGCTGCCTTAGATGCCGCATTTTGTTGCGGGAATGGAAAAAAAGTTGTAACTTCGCGGCGGAAACCCAATCATCACGTTCAGCAACGCATGGTAATATTTTTCAAAAAAGGGACCGGCTTAATCTACGGTATTGAGACCGATCATCGCTTCAACGAGCAAGAGATTGAGCGCCTTACATGGCTGCTCTCGGGTGCAAAACCCTTGTCGTCAACTTCAGTAAAAGGGGTGTATCGCGGACCGCGAAAGGAGATGATAACCCCCTGGAGCACAAACGCAGTAGAAATCACCCAGAATATGGGTCTGAGTGGCATCACGCGTATCGAACAGTTCGTCAGGACGGAACCTGACGCCGACTACGACCGTATGCTCTACCGCATCTACGACGGCATCAATTCGCATGTGTTCGATACCAACCGCAAGCCTGACGAAGTGGTGTATATCGACGATATACGGGAATACAACAAGGCTGAAGGCCTCGCTCTGTCGCCCGACGAGGAGCTGTATCTCGACGAGCTGGCAAAAAAACTCGGCCGCAAGCTGACCGACAGCGAGGTATTCGGATTCTCGCAGGTCAACTCGGAGCACTGCCGCCACAAGATATTCAACGGCACGTTCGTCATCGACGGCGAGGAGAAGCCCCTTTCGCTTTTCAAATTAATCAAGAAGACATCGCAGGAAAACAAGAACGCCCTCGTGTCGGCCTATAAGGACAACGTGGCGTTTGTGAAGGGTCCGAAGGTCGAGCAGTTCTCGCCCGAGCACCCCGACCGTCCCGATTATTTCCGCGTAAAAGACATAGACACCGTAATTTCACTCAAGGCCGAGACGCACAACTTCCCCACCACGGTCGAGCCCTTCAACGGCGCCGCTACCGGTACCGGAGGTGAAATCCGCGACCGTCTCGGCGGCGGCAAGGCTTCGCTGCCTATCGCCGGAACGGCTGTCTATATGACATCATATCCCCGTCTCAGCCCCGAACACCGCTATGAACTCATGATGAATCCGCGTGTGTGGCTCTACCAGACACCGGCCGACATCCTTATCAAAGCCTCCAACGGTGCCTCGGATTTCGGCAACAAGTTCGGCCAGCCTCTTATCTGCGGTTCGCTCCTGACGTTCGAACACGAGGAGGACGGCCGCTTTTACGCCTACGACAAGGTAATCATGCTTGCGGGCGGCGTCGGCTTCGCGGCCAAGAAAGACGCCATCAAGGGCGTGCCCGGAGCAGGTGAGAAAGTCGTGGTGATGGGGGGCGACAACTACCGTATCGGTATGGGCGGCGGCGCAGTGTCGTCGGTCGAGACCGGACAGTATGCCAATGCCATAGAACTCAACGCCGTGCAGCGTGCCAACCCCGAGATGCAGAAGCGTGTGGCCAACGTCATACGCGCCCTCGCTGAGGATGACGTGAACCCCATCATCTCAATCCACGACCATGGCGCAGGCGGTCACCTCAACGCTCTGTCGGAACTCGTCGAGGCTACCGGCGGCCACATCGACCTCGATGCCCTCCCCGTAGGCGACAAGACGCTGTCGGCCAAGGAGATTGTCGGCAACGAGAGTCAGGAACGCATGGGCTTCGTAATCAATGCCAAAGATATACCCTACGTGGAGCGCATAGCGCAGCGCGAGCGTGCTCCGCTTTATGTCGTAGGCGAGACTACCGACGACAACCGTTTCGTGTTTGAGGACAAGGACGGCAGCCGTCCCATCGACCTCGCAATGGAAGATATGTTCGGCAACTCTCCCAAGACTATAATGCGCGACAATACCGTAGAGCGCACATATACAGCCGCCGAGACCGACGAAAACCATATCGAGGAGTATCTCCGCGGAGTGCTCTCGCTCGAAGCTGTGGCCTGCAAAGACTGGCTCACCAACAAGGTGGACCGTTCGGTCACCGGCAAGGTGGCGCGCCAGCAGTGCCAGGGCGAAATCCAGCTCCCGCTGAGCGACTGCGGCGTCGTGGCGCTCGACTACAACGGACATGCCGGTATCGCCACTTCAATCGGTCACGCCCCGCAGGTGGCGCTTGCCGACTCGGCCAAGGGTTCGGTGATGGCAATCGCCGAATCGCTTACCAATATCGCAGGAGCAAATCTGGCCAAGGGCTTGAAATCGGTATCGCTGTCGGCCAACTGGATGTGGCCCTGCAAGAACGAAGGCGAGGACGCCGCCCTCTACCGTGCGGTTGAAGCATGCTCCGATTTCGCCTGCTCGCTCGGCATCAACATTCCTACCGGAAAAGACTCATTGTCGATGACACAGAAATATGGAGAAAACAAAGTGTACGCGCCCGGCACGGTGATTATTTCGGCGGCCGGCGAGGTGGCCGATGTGCGCCGCACGCTTTCTCCCGTGCTTTCGCCGCGTGTCTCGACATTATATTATATAGATTTCTCGTCGGATGCATTGCGTCTGGGCGGTTCGGCACTCTATCAGTCGCTCAACAAAGTCGGTTCCGACGCTCCGACAGTGACTGACCCCGCAAAATTCGCGGCAGCCTTCGAGGCCATGCAGAAACTCGTGAAGCAGCGCAAACTGCTTGCCGCTCACGACGTATCGGCCGGAGGTCTTGTGACGACACTTCTCGAGATGACTTTCGCCAACACCGACGGCGGTGTGTTCTTCCATACTACCGGTTTCAAGATGTACGGCGAGGAAGACCTCGTCAAGATACTTTTTGCCGAGAATCCCGCTATGGTAATCCAGGTCGACGACAAGAAGAAAGCCGCCGTGGAGAAGATACTCGACGATGCCGGCGTGAAATATTTCCCCATCGGTTATCCCACCGACGAGCGCACCGTAATGATAGAGCATGGCGAGAAGGAACTGCTCCTCGGCATAGACTATCTGCGCGACGTTTGGTTCGAGACATCGTATCTGCTCGACCGTCTGCAGAGCGGTGCCGAATGCGCTGCGATGCGTTTCGAGAACTATAAGAAGCAGCCTATACGTTACCGTATTCCGGCGTCGTTCAAGGGCACTGTCGAGGCTCTCGGCCTTGACCGCCGTCACAAAGAGCCGTCGAAAGCGCGTTGCGCCATCATCCGCGAGAAGGGTGTCAACTCCGAACGCGAGATGGCCTACTCGCTCTATATGGCAGGCTTCGAGGTGAAGGATGTGCACATGACCGACCTCATGTCGGGCCGCGAGACGCTCGACGATGTCAACCTCATTGTGTTCTGCGGCGGATTCTCCAACTCCGACGTGCTCGGTTCGGCAAAAGGCTGGGCAGGCGGATTCAAGTGGAACGATAAGGCAAAAGAGACATTGCGCCGCTTCTTCGCCCGTGAGGACACGCTCTCGCTCGGTATCTGCAACGGCTGCCAGCTCATGATTGAGCTCAACCTCATCAATCCCGAGCATGAGAAACCGACCCGCATGGAGCACAACATATCGCACAAATTCGAGTCGCAGTTCCTCGGGGTCAAGATACCTCAGAACAATTCGGTCATGATGGGTTCGCTGTCGGGCATGAAGCTCGGTATATGGGCGGCTCACGGCGAAGGCAAATTCAACCTTCCGATGCCGCTGAGCGAATACAATATCGTGGCGCAGTACAACTATTCGGCTTATCCCGCCAACCCCAACGGCTCGCGTGCGGCGGTTGCCGGTATCGCGTCGAAGGACGGCCGTCATCTGGCCATGATGCCTCACCCCGAGCGCGCCATGTTCCCGTGGCAGTGCGGATATTATCCCGCCAACCGACGCAACGAGGAGGTGACGCCGTGGATCGAGATGTTTGTCAACGCCCGCAAGTGGATACTTGACAGAACGAAATAATAAAAAGCAGTAGGCGCGGGTGGATGCATCGCAGATGCTCCGCTCGCGCTTGGTTTTCAAATAATAACAGTTTTACCGATAGATGCAACCGATGCCGCGTTCAAACGGGGGCGCGGCGTCAATTAAAAGGAAAGATTTATGGGAGGTTTTTTCGGCGTAGCAAAAAAGAAAGCATGCGTCAACGACTTGTTTTACGGCGTGGACTATAATTCCCACATGGGTACCAAACGCGCGGGTATAGTGACAGTGTCGCGCGACGGGATTTTCACCCGTTCGATACACAATATCGAAAACTCTTATTTCCGCACCAAGTTCGAGGGCGACCTCGACACATTTTCAGGCAACAGCGGCGTAGGGGTGATTTCGGATACCGATGCGCAGCCTATCATCATCAACTGCCGCCTCGGCAAGTTTGCCATCGTCACGGTGGCGCGTATCAACAACGTCGTGGAGCTTGAACGCGAACTTCTGCTCGACGGACAGCATTTCTGCGAGCACAGCTATGACATAGTCAACCCGACGGAGGTGGTGGCCACGCTGATATCGCAGGGCAAGGACCTTGTCGACGGCATCAACAACGTGTACCGTCGCGTGCAGGGCTCATGCTCGATGCTGCTGTTGTTTGACAACGGCGATGTCGTCGCCGCCCGCGACAAACTCGGCCGTACGCCGGTGATACTCGGCCGCCATATCGACGGAGGCGCACGTGCGGTGACATCCGAGACATGCGCATTCCCCAATCTCGGTTTCGAGATAGACCATAATCTCGGCCCGGGCGAGATAGTACGCTTCAACGCCGACGGGTTCACCACCCTGCAGCAGCCGCTCGACAAGATGCAGATATGCGCCTTCCTGTGGACCTACTACGGTTATCCCCCCTGCGAATACGAGCACCGCAATGTCGACGAGATGCGCTACTCTCTCGGCCTCGACATGGGCGAGCGCGACGAGACGGAGGTGGACTTCGTAAGCCCCGTGCCCGATTCGGGCATCGGCATGGCGCTCGGTTATGCCCAGGGCAAGGGCGTGCCCTATCTGCGCGGTATCGTCAAATATACTCCCACCTGGCCCCGTTCGTTCACCCCGAGCACGCAGGAACGCCGCGAACTCGTGGCTAAGATGAAACTAATAGCCAACCGCTCGCTTCTGAAAGGTAAGAAAGTGGCCTTCTGTGACGACTCCATAGTGCGCGGCACGCAGCTGCGCGACAATGTGAGCGACATTCGTGAGGCCGGCGCCGAAGCGGTGCACGTGCGCATATCGTGTCCGCCGCTCATTTTCCCCTGCACGTTCCTCAACTTCACCAGTTCACGGAGCGAAATGGAGCTTATAACACGTCGCGTGATAGCCGACCTCGAGGGCGACCAGAACGCCAACCTCGACAAGTACGCCGACCATACCACCCCCGAATATGCAGCGATGGTGGAGCAGATACGCGTGCGTCTCGGTCTCGACTCATTGAAATTCAACACCGTAGACGATATAGTCAGCGCCATAGGTCTGCCCAAGGAACGCATCTGCACGCACTGCTTCGACGGCTCGAGCTACTATTGATGCACCGCAGGCGTATGGCATCACCGGCAGCGGTATCATTTTAGGATTAGGACAAGTCAGACGCGTCAGACATGTCAGACGGGTCCGACCTGTCCGACTCGTCTGACCGCTGCTGCAATTCCGGCTTAATTTATAAACTTTCCGACAAATTGACTAATAAAGGGAAATATTAGACAATTTGTCGGAAAGTTTTTGATAAATTGCAAAAATAAACTATCTTTGTAATCTTGAAAATGAAGTGGTTAAGCCGATTATGCGTTCTAATTTCTTGAAATTCAGAATATAATCGCGCCGACGCTTTGTTTGTGGCAATGAGAATAGTAATTTTAAATCATAAAAAGTAAAGATTATGAGTTTAAACATCATTGTGCTGGCCAAGCAGGTGCCTGACACCCGCAATGTCGGCAAAGATGCGATGAAAGAAGATGGCACGATCAACCGTGCAGCGCTTCCCGCCATCTTCAACCCCGAGGACCTGAATGCTCTTGAGCAGGCACTCCGGCTCAAGGACGCCAATCCCGGTTCTACCGTTACGCTGCTTACCATGGGACTTCCGCGTGCGTCGGAGATAATAAGAGAAGCTATGTTCCGCGGTGCCGACGGCGGTATCGTGCTGACCGACAGAGTGCTTGGCGGCGCCGACACTCTTGCTACCTCTTATTCGCTCGCACAGGCTGTAAAGAAATTCGGCAACTATGACATCATACTTGGCGGACGTCAGGCCATCGACGGCGACACTGCACAGGTAGGTCCGCAGATCGCAGAAAAATTAGGTATTCCCCAAATTACTTACGCCGAGGATATTCTCGAACTCAAAGACGGCCACGTGGTAGTGAAACGCCGTCTGGAGAACGGTGTGGAGACTGTAAAGGCTCCCCTTCCCTGCGTTGTCACCGTGACCGGCTCGGCCGACGCCTGCCGCCCCCGCAACGCAAAGCGTGTGATGAAATACAAACGTGCCGTATCGCCCACCGAAAAGGCAAAACTTACCCCCGAGCAGCAGGCTATCGTCGACGCCCGTCCCGACCTCAATCTTCAGGAATGGAGCGCTGCCTACGTGGAAGCTGATCCCGAACAGATCGGTCTCCCCGGCTCGCCCACCAAGGTAAAGGCTATCGAGAACGTGGTGTTCACCGCTAAGGAAAGCCTCCGCCTCGAAGACAACGACGAGCAGATAGAGAATCTCGTAAAAGAGCTTATAGCTAATCATACTATCGGCTGATAACGGCCGCCTCAATCAATTTAAAGAAAATGGCAGACAACAATAATCTTATCGTATATTGCGAATATGAAGATGGCAAAGTAGCCGACGTGAGCCTCGAACTGCTTACCAAAGGCCGTCATCTCGCCGACCGTCTGGGAGTGAAGCTCGAAGCGCTTGTCATCGGCGACAACCTTAAGGATGTGGAAAAACAGGTGGCTCCCTACGGCGCCGACGTAGTGTACAAGGTCGAGGACGCGCGCCTCTATCCCTACACTTCCAATCCTCACGCCGCAGTGCTCATTAACCTGTTCAAGGAAATCAAGCCGCAGATATGCCTCATGGGCGCTACCTGCATAGGCCGTGACCTCGGCCCGCGCGTGTCATCGTCGCTCCACAGCGGTCTGACAGCCGACTGTACGTCGCTCGAAATCGGCGACCACAAGGACCCCAAGACCGGCAAGGAATATACCGACCTGCTCTATCAGATACGTCCCGCTTTCGGCGGCAACATCGTGGCTACGATTGTCAACCCCGAATGCCGTCCGCAGATGGCTACCGTGCGCGAGGGCGTGATGAAAAAAGAGGTGTTCGACCCCAATCACAAGGCCGAAGTAATCGACCTCGACCCCAAAAAATACGTTTCCGACAGCGACTTCGTGGTTGAAATCATCGACCGTCACATCGAGAAGTCAAAGGTCAACATCAAGAATTCACCCATCATCGTGGCCGGCGGCTACGGCGTAGGTTCGAAAGAGAACTTCGACCTGCTCTATGAGCTTGCCAACACTCTCGGTGCCGAAGTAGGCGCTTCGCGTGCGGCTGTCGACGCCGGTTATTGCGAGCATGAGCGCCAGATCGGACAGACCGGCGTGACCGTACGTCCAAAGCTCTACATCGCCTGCGGTATCTCAGGTCAGATACAGCACATCGCCGGCATGCAGGAGAGCTCAATCATCATCTCGGTCAACAACGACCCCAACGCACCCATCAACACTATTGCCGACTATGTCATAACCGGCAATATCGAAGACGTGCTCCCCAAACTCATCAAGTATTATAAGAAAAACTCGAAATAACAGCTCGATATGGCTAATTTTTATACCGATAACCCCGATTTAAAGCAGCATCTTTCTCACCCGTTGATGAAGAAGATTGTCGAGCTCAAGGAGCGCGGCTATGCTGATGCAGAAAAATATGACGATGCTCCTCTTGATTTCGAGGACGCTATGGACAACTACGACAAGGTGCTCGAAATCGTCGGCGACCTTTGCGGTGAAATCATCGCGGGCAATGCCGAAGATGTAGACCATCAGGGTCCCCACGTGGAGAACGGCCGTGTCGTATATGCCGACAAGACCAAGGAAAACCTCGAGGCATGCCGTAAGGCCGGCCTGATGGGCATGTCGATGCCCCGTCGTCTGGGCGGTCTCAACTTCCCCATCACTCCCTATATCATGGCAGCCGACATCGTAAGCCGCGCCGATACAGGTTTCGAGAACCTCTGGGGCCTGCAGGACTGCGCCGAGACTATCTATGAGTTTGCCGACGAAGACCAGAAGCAGCGCTACATCCCCCGCGTATGCGAGGGCGAGACCATGTCGATGGACCTTACCGAGCCCGATGCAGGTTCCGACCTCCAGTCGGTAATGCTCAAAGCCACTCAGAAAGAGGACGGCTCATGGGTGCTCAACGGCGTAAAACGCTTCATCACCAACGGTGACTCCGACATCCACCTGGTGCTTGCACGCTCGGAAGATGGCACAAAGGACGGCCGCGGCCTCTCAATGTTCATCTATGACAAGCGCAACGGCGGTGTGACCGTACGCCGCATCGAGAACAAGATGGGTATCAAGGGTTCACCCACCTGCGAGCTCGTCTACAAGAACGCACCCTGCGAACTCTGCGGCTCTCGCCGTATGGGTCTTATCAAATACGTGATGGCGCTTATGAACGGCGCGCGTCTCGGCATCGCCGCCCAGTCGGTAGGTGTGAGCGAAATCGCTTACCGCGAGGCTCTCGGCTATGCCAAAGAGCGTATGCAGTTCGGCAAAGCTATCATCGAGTTCCCCGCAGTGTATGAGATGCTCGCAGTAATGAAGGCAAAACTCGACGCTTCGCGCTGCCTCCTTTACGAGACTTCACGCTACGTCGACCTCTACAAGGCATACGAGGATATCGAGAAAGAGCGTAAGCTCACTCCCGAGGAGAAAGCCGAGCTCAAGCTCTACCGCAAATATGCCGACGCCTGCACTCCGCTTGCAAAGGGTCTTTCGAGCGAATACTGCAACCAGAACGCCTACGACTGCATCCAGATACACGGCGGTTCGGGCTTCATGAAGGATTACGCCTGCGAGCGCGTATACCGCGACGCACGTATCACTTCAATCTATGAAGGTACAACCCAGCTCCAGGTAGTGGCAGCCATCCGCCACGTCACCACCGGCACCTACGCCGCCCTCATGGAAGAGTACGCAAAGATGGAAGTGAGCGAGAAACTTGCTCCCGTCAAGGAGATGCTTACCGGTCTCGTTGCAAAATATCAGGCAGCTATCGCCAAGGTCAACGAGGTCAACGACCCCGCCTTCACCGACTTCATGGCACGTCGCCTCGTCGAGATGGCCGGCAACATCATCATGTCGTACCTCCTCATCACCGACGCTTCACGCTACAACAGCGAGTCGATGACTAAGAGCGCTATCGTCTACGGCAATATCGCCCGCGCCGAGGTAGAGAAACATGCGGAATTCATCGCTAATTTCTGCCCCTGCCAGCTCGAGGTATACAAAGCGTAAACCATAGCCGAATGGTTTCATAATACATAATGTCGGGAAAATCATGAACATTTTCCCGACATTGTTTTTTATTAAAACAAACGCAAAATTCATTTGATTCGAACATTACAGGGCCGTACACTTGTAGTTAGCATTAAGAAACGCGACGCATTGAAGCGTCTGTAAGACGCTGATTATTCGTAATCCCGTATGCCGAAGTGAAACGAAGGCATGCGGGGAGTAATCACCAAATAACCGGCGGCGTCCGGAGGACGCCAGTTGCTTAATACCGTCTTACTTACTGCGCACGCCTGCGCTACGCTCCGGCGTACACGGTTACGAATAATCGACGTCCTGCGGACGTCACAACATTAAGTTAAAAGCATTGGACTGAACCGCATAAATCCGGTTGATCTATGCTATTACGGCTGCCCTGGGGTGGTGCCCTATAAAACAAACAGTATTATTTATGAAAAAGATATTACTTGCTATGGCAGTAGTGCTGCCGGCTATTTTTACGAGCTGTGACCTTATCAATAAAAAATCTGACAATGCCGGTGGCGCCGGCAAATCGGAACAGACCGAGGCTGCCGATTCCATCACGACACCCGGCGAAGATGTCACCGAACCCGAAATACCCGTGCCTGACAATACAAAGGCCGAAAGAATAATAGCGAAATTCAATCAGGGACCGGCAATCAACAATATTGATTACGCTGATGCTTTGGAATATGCGGAAATTTACTTATCTTTGACAGCCGACAACGTAGCTGCGCTGACCTCCGACGACAAATCGAAGCATGATGCCGCCGAGAGTGCCATCAAGGAGGTGGAAAAGGAATATCCCTACAATGCCGAACTGATACAGATACTCTATCAAGCTGCCGCTCTCGACAAAACCGAAGGCGGACTTGTGCCGATGAACGACGACAACCGCGCGCGCTTCGAAGCACTTGTGCTCAGCTACGACCAAATCGGCAAGAAATGACACGCTTTCATTTCATGTATGATTATACCTTACAAACTATAATAACCTATTTATAAACCAATTAAAATTACAAGCAATGAAAAAGTTATTTTCAACACTCTTCGCATTCGCAGTAATCGTATCAATGACCATGCTCACTTCCTGCAGCAGCGGTCCCAGCAACGAAAGCGTAGGCAAAATCGTCGAAAAATACAATAACGGCGACAAACTCACCGAAGCTGACTACACTACACTTCTTGATTATGCCGAAGCGGCATTAGACGAGGCTCTCCCCGTAGCTAAAGAAGCTCAGGAAATTGCCAAGAGTGGCGATATGGACAAAATCAAAAAGTTTCAGGAAAAATCTGAAAAAATCGAGAGCAAATACAAATATATGGAAGCAGCCATGGATATTGTCGAAAATGCCGATGTAGAAGAGCTTGGCGCAGCTAATGGAGAAAAAGTGCTGAAACTGGTAAAGAAAATTACCGACAGCACCGGCATGAGCATGGAAGATTTTCTTTAATAGAAGTCTGTAACCATAATTGAATACAGGGAGGGGTCCGGTAATTCCGGGCTCTTCCTTTATATATTTGGTTATGGAATGTTGTAAACTATTCGACGAATATGTGCGATGTAAAGTGCTTATTATCAGCGTAGGGCTGCACCATGGTGCAGCCGAAACCGATGCAAACGGGTGTTTTCATCAGCGGCTGCACCGGGGTGCAGCCCAATGCTGTTTACTTAAGAGCGTCAATATCGGCGGGTATCCGATAGGATACCGATTTAGCAGTAACCGGGTACACCGGAGCATAGCGAAGGTGTGCCCGGCAGGCCAATACACGGTGACGGCGCCCGAAGGTCGCCGATTTACATCTCATCTGTTTCGGTGACAGACAGTGCGTGATAATTAAATCGGCGACCTTCGGGCGCCCCCGGAGTCTCTGCATCTTTCCCGGGCACATCTCCGCTATGCTCCGATGTACCCGGTTACTGCTAAATCGGCGACCTGACGGGCGCCTTTATGCTTAAGTAAACAGCACCGGGGTGCAGCCCTACAATACTCTCATAAACAATAAGAGCTTGTCTAAAATTCATATTACTTTGCTTTTGAGGGTCTTGTCAGTGGCTTTTTGCTCGCTCTTTAGTCACGTAGCTACGGATACGCTCGCTCTTTGCAAGCAAAGCGACTTCGTCGATGACATCGCAAGCAAAAATCCATCTGACAATCCCTCTCAAAATCTGCATTATATAAATTAGACAATCTCTAAGTTTGTTCCCTGAATAATTACGGGATTTTACTGTTTAAGATAATCTTTCAGAATGAATATCTGAGGGAGAGGAGAAGTTCAAGCGGGCGCAGGCGGAAGGAGTAGCGGTAGATGTCGGAATCCTTGATGTATGAATAGCTGTAGTGGCGCGTGTTGGTAAGATTGCGGGCGGATAGTTCGATGTCGAGCGACTTTATCGGCGTGTATCTTATGTTTGCGTCGAGAAACAGGCTGTTTTTATAGATGCCGTTGCCGACATTGCTGCGGTTGAAATATCCCTTTGTGCTGATTTCGATACTTTTTACAGGATGCGTGGCGAGCGAAAAACTCAGAGAGGTCTGGTCGGAATGGTTGCTCAATCCGAAACTCGCTATCTTTTGTACGGAATATGAGTATTTTACCTCTAAATCCATTATGAGATAATTACCCAGCGGATTGCTGTTGACACCGACGCGGCAGCCGTAGTTGTTCATGCTCATGCCGACGGCACGGTCCTGTCGTATCAGGTCTTTTTGTAGGTATTCATAGTTGCCTTCGATGGAGAAAGAGGTGTTCCAGCTGAATATTTTCTTTGATATGGAGATGTTACAGTTGAAGTGACTGGTCTTGTTGTCGACGCTCTTGTAGGAGGTGGTGATGTCGTCACCGTCGTTGATGTCAAGGCTTCCGATGCGGTTGGAGTTGGTGTGCATGAACATGAACGAGGCCGATGAAAAAATCCCCTCGATGACGTTTCGGTGGGAGAGGTTGCAGCGCGCATACCAGTTGTTGCGTTCGTTGAGGCTGCCCGAACCTAACACGTTGCTCTGACGGAAAGTGACGGATACCGGATTTACAATATAGTCGGAAATGCCTCCGAGGCGGCTGTTGCGCCCCACGGACAGCGCGGTCTTCATGTTGAAAGGAGTAGTGTAGTTGATGCTCGCATTGAAATTCACATCAAATCGGTCGGTCGGAAATCGCCTGTCGTCAGTCACGTCGCGGTATCTGAGGTTGTCGAGGGTAAGCGGCACGGAAATGTTGAGCAGTACGCCCCCGGCCCACCGGTACTGATAAAACGGCTCGATGCCGGTGGTTATCTTGTAGCCGCTGACGTCGTTGCTTTTCACCTGGACCCCGAGGCCGTCAATCGACCGGAACGTGTCGTATTCGAAGTCGAAGGCAGTGCGTATGCCTATATGCGAACGGGAGTTGATCATCCACGAATAGCCGAAATCCTCATGGTTGCGTATGTGGCAGCCCTCGACATTCTGCGATACTATATCCACGCCGCCGGCTACGGCTGTTAGCCGCGCTACCGGTGTGTTGGCCGCCCAGGTGTCGGACTTGAATTCAAGTACGTGGCCCGACACCCTGAATATCCCCTCGAACCGGTTGCTGACACCGTAGTCCCTGACCTTTACGCGCTCCAGTATGCTGCGGTCGTTTTGAATGCCGTAACCGTTGGACTTGAAATGACCGGTCAGCGAGAGCTTGTCTGAAATGTATTTCCCGTCGGCATTGTTCTCGAGATTGAGCTTTAATTTGCCCTCGCGCAGATGAGGCTCGGAGTCGGACGATTCGCTGATTTCCACACTTTCGTCGTCGCCAGTGGCGTATGTCACCGACCGGCTGTTGCCGTATTCGAAATAGTCGTCGGTATAGTCGGCGATAAAATTAAGAGTGGAGTTTTTCCCGATATGGGTCAAAGTATTTACCGATGTCGCGACCGAGCGGTTGTCGTAATAGCGTGATGAGGAGATGGGTGCTGTGCCGAAAGGAGTGTCGGAATAGATTCCGGAGGCTGTTGTCTGTTCGGAGTTGTCGCTTTCGGTCAACGATGTCGTCTCGCTGCTGTAGGAGGAGCCTGTATTGTTGCCTTTTGCCGAGATAAGCAGCTGTGTGCGGGGCGATATGAGCATGCCGAACAGTTCGCCGAGCCACGGCATCTGTCCGTCGGCATCGATGCCGGTGCCGGCGACCGCGTAGCCTATCGGACGCAGCATGCTGCGTTTCTTTAGTTTAAGGTTGAGGGCGGCTTTGTCGCTGAATTTGATGTCGCGGAGCACCTTTTTTGGCTGATGGTTCTCATAGATATTTACTGCGGCCACGTCGTCGGCCGAGATGTTGCGGCTCGCGAGGGCATATCGTCCCGAAAGAAGGTCGAGCCCCTCGATGTAGAATTTGTTGATTGACTCCCCGTTGTAATAGATTCGTCCGTCGTCGTTGACCTTTATGCCGGGCAGCTTCTTTATGATATCCTCGATAGAGCGGTCGGAGGCGTCGCGAAACGAGTTGACATCGTAGGTCAGCGTGTCGCCCCTGGCTCTTATGGGGGGCACTTTTACCGTTACCTCTTTGAGCGCGAATGCTTCCTCCGTGAGAGTGTGGTCGCAACCGTTCTTGAATTGGCCGAGAGGTATGATGAGTTTTTTGTAACCCATGCAGGAGAAATTGACTGTACCCTCGGTCAGAGTACCGGGGTAGGAGAGGGAGAACGTTCCGGCGGCATCGGTCGACGTGTAGGCCACGTTCTTATCCTCCCGATTTTTTACCGTGATGATTACTCCGGCCACCGGCTCCCCGCCTCGTTCCTTGACCGAGCCTGTGAGAACGACAGCATCGGTCGCTGCGGTCTGGCAATCGGCAGCAAGAAATGGAATAAGAAAAAGCAATATCAGTAAGTATCTTTTCAACGTTATTTTGATATTATGTCGCGTTCCTACTCCTTTTCAATCGGATTGAAGAACATGCGGTTGTTAGGAACATGCTTTCCATTTTTACTTTTGATTATGGCAGGACTACCGCTTATAAAATCTCCCGGATGTAATCTGTAATCTGAAAGAGCCTTGTTGAATTTTTCTCGTGTAGTTTTTACCCGTGTTGATTTATGAAGGGAAAAAACATGGTTACTCTTTCTGATACTTATTGCTTCAAAAATATGTTCTTTGTCTTCATCTTCAATTTTGAGAATGAGTCCGGGTAAATTGCCAAATTTCCATGGCCCATTGTTCAATGGTAAATCGCAATACCATGCCGTCCAGGTGCGGCCACGGAATGTTGCAGTCGCTTTATTGCAATTGTATCCGCATATTTCTTGTGTCTCATTTGTTAATCTCCATTTGATATCAGGGATAGTTTCTTCATAAATATATGAATCCATGAAGATATGCCCTATGAATTGAAGTGTGCCTGATTTTAAATCTTTTACTACCGATTCGGGGGTTGTTTTATTCTGTGCGCTTAGATTCCCATATTGGGCTAACGTCAGGCCGTTAGGATAATCTTTGCCAATTATAGAATCAATTCGATAATATCCGTAAGAAGCGAATTTGCTTTTGTTTTTTCCTACTTCAAGTATCTGATATGACTCTCTTTCTTCCCCTCGAACGGGGTCATAAATCTTATATGAATAGATGCATTCAATGAAACCGGTGTCAAGCGGCATTTTTTCAGGCATTCGAGCCGGTCTGTTGCCGGATTCTCCTACATAGCGCTGAGCTTGTGTACAAAATGCAAATAGCGAAAATAATATAAAACAGATTTTTTTCATAAAATGTGATTATTATGTTCAAAATATACTAATCAAATTTTTAGATATAGGCGTCTAATGCGCCGGATATTATGTCATATTAGTGTGTATGATGTCTTGATATATAATATGCTGAATATCGACGTATTAAACACCTATACCTAAAATTTTAATGTATATATTGCCTAATTTTCATTTATATATCACCTCGACGAATCGTGTATCCACCATTTTTATTCCCACAGAAAATTTCATTTAACTCTCTGTAATACTTGTCTAACTCTATGGGGTCGTTTTCAAAGTATTCTATGCCTACTGTAATAACTGTTTCTCCGCAATCGCCTGTCCATTCTACAGTTGCGGATGCTCCGATGATGGCTGCAAGAAAAGCCACTGAACAAATAATTTTCTTTTTCATACGTTTTTAGTTTAATTTAAAAAATAATTATATTGAGATATATCCGGATATACAATAATTTTCGGTAACGAAGGTTATCTGAAATTCTCCCGACTGGTTGAAAAGGAAATCCAAAAATTCCTGTTCTTCATTGAAGGAAGCAAGACAAATTTCTGATGTTTCGTTCCATACTTCATAAGTAATTATATCTTCCGATAGTCCGGCAACAGAAATCTCCTCGGTACTAATTGTGCAATAAATCGGTTTTGGCGGTATACGTCGTCCCTCAGTCTGATATTGTTCATTATGTTCGGGCTGAGGGTTAGGTTGACGTTGCATAGATACAGTGATAGAAGTATTATTTTCTGCATTTATACTATTGGGAATTAGTAGGCCGATAATAATTAAAGGAAGAAGCGTAATTGAACAGATTCTTTTCATAATGTTCATATTTTTGTTTTTTTGAGTTGGTGCAAAACTACTGTAAAAAAACTTAAGTATAGGCGAAAATGAGTACGGAAAAAGTACGGAAATGCGGTTTGAATTTTACCGTACTTTTTATTGTTGCAAATAATGTCCTTATAATAAGCGGATTATACCGTCTATGACCTTAGTCCCCATTTTCTCTCCAAAAATCTTAAGTGATAGAGAATCTCGGCGAGATACAATCGCTCCTTTAGTTCGGCCCAACAATATGACCATTTGAGAGAGACTAAAATGGCATTTAATTAACAAGGCTGTATGAAAATGTATTGTTGTCAGATGGCTTTGAGTCAATAATTGAAGATTATATTTGAAATTTGGGGAGACTTTAATTACTACTTTTTCCAATTCATCCCAAATAATATCATCGTATAATAGTGCTTTTCCTTGATTAATAAGATCAGAAAGTTTTTTATAAACATCTGATTCAAGAATTGTCGAATTAAGTGGGGCGTCAATGTTGTCATTGTAGATTGACAATAATTTATTTTTTAATGTTTCTCTGAGTTCCATTTCTGCCTTTGATGTCAGGGCGTTATTAGTCTTTATATCCTTGATGAGGTTGTCATTGTCTAATCTTGTAGCATTGCTATCTGTTGTACTTAAATTATGGTTGACAGCTTTTAACTTGTCTATATTGTTAAGTGCGATATGTAGGTTAAGCAAGGTCTTTTTGGCCTTGTTTTTATAGTATAAAATGGTAATCGTTAAAATAAAACATAGAAAAGAAATCCCGAAAACCCATTTTATAAGTCGGGCGCTAAATGTCTCGGCTTTTTCCCGTTCTCTTTCGTGCAGTTGATAGTTATAAAAATTTTGTTCATTTATAGCCAGTTGCATTTCATTACTGTCATAATAATTTTCAAGATAGCCACGGTATCCTGTTATGTATTTGTCAATAGTATCTGAAGGAATTAAATTTCGTAGTTTCGGTGACAAAAGAGTTTGGTATGCAGTTCCTTTATTTAATTGATCGGAACTGTTAAGCAACTCCTGAGCATATATAAAGGCTGTATCTAATATATTCTTATATAAATAAATGTTGGAGGCATACGCCAACGCATTATTGCGTGACATTGGGTTTACTGAATCAATAGAGGCGCGTATCAATACAAGGGCAGAATCTAATTTTCCTTGTTGATATTTTATATCGGCTAATGACATTCTGGAACTTGCTGTGAAGGATGGCGGCAAATTGGAACTTAGGCTCAATGCTTTATTGAATAAAAATTCGGCGCGGTCGAATTCTCTTGCCCTTCGGTATGTGCCGCCTAACAATTGGATATCATATACCATATTAAGGGTGTCACGGAGTTGGTCGCCGATAGCAATGGCTTCTTCTATGTAGGGTACGGCCTCGTCGAAGAGATTGATGCTTGTCAGCAACCGGCCTGTCTGGCTGAGAATATTTGCTTTCAGGTTAAGGTCGGGAGAATCCTCTGGGAAATTGTCCAATGCCTGATGGAAATATTGGAGCGCAGTCGGGGTGTCGCCCATATCGGCATATACTCTTCCACCGTAATATAAGGCTTCGAAGTATAATTCGTCATCTTTGTCGGAATAATAGTCGATAACCTTAAGAATGGTTGTGTCGGATGAATGCCTGATATAGGCTTTATCATGAGCTTTTATACGCAGGAAGTCAAGATAATATCGGTCAGCCTCCGCAAATGTCGGTCGGGCTATGCTGTCGATACTGTCAAGAAGTGCCAGCGCCTCTTCGGGCAATTCTGCGAGAATGGCGCCGATGCTCGTAAGCCTTTTGTCGTGTTCCCGTGGCGAACAGCCAATCATTAAGACTAAGAAGGGCAGAATTAATATACGATATATCATTTTTTTAATGCGTGTCGTTTCTTTTATTAAGCAAAGATAGTGATTTTATTTTAATCTGAAAGAAAAGACACGACGTATGGGGAATGGAGCGGGGGCGTCTCGCCCCCGTGGTATTCTTCTTCATATCGCAAGAAATTACCACGGGGGCGAGACGCCCCCGC